>JAESFG010000186.1_pt1 | contig 184327 bp, 147 predicted proteins | sample 9269371 | NCBI WGS metagenome assembly JAESFG01 (sample SAMN14506227, study PRJNA617093) | algae metagenome | isolation source: Aetokthonos hydrillicola CCALA 1050 (B3-Florida) and co-occurring... | place: USA: South Carolina | collected 2013-01-01 | reverse complement strand
GGGTCGTGTTGTCCCGCACGCGGCCCGGCGGGGGCGGGGGCCGGTGCCGGGACAACACGACCGAAGACGCCAGGGGCGTTTTTGGCTTGACCGGTGCGCGGCTTCATAGTCGATCAAGCTCACCTGCGGCCGCCGCTTTGGGCGGCCGTCAGGTGCAGCGCCTGGTTCGGCGTGTCGCGCGAACCCAGACCCAGACACAGCCTCAAGAGGCTACCTCGGGGGCATCTTGCAGATGCGAACTGGTACCGGAGAACGTAGACAACAATTCGCCCATAGTCCCCCCGCCTGTATGCGAGACAGACAGCAAGATGAATAATGACCGAAGCAGATCAGTCCTCTCGATTAACAGACGCCGCTGCACAGGGTCAGGAAACAAGAAGCGTAGCCATGACCAGCCAATACGAGAATGCGACTTTTCATCGCACCTGTCGATCTCGATAGCTTGCGCCAAATCAGGATGCTGGGCCGCCAATTCTGACTGCAAGCGGACCCCGAGCCTCTTGATGGCTGGGGTTTCGGTTCGCACTTGCATCAGGATCAACCGCTCCGCCAGGGTCGCATCGAGAAAGGTGTGATAGAAGTTGAGTTCTGTTGGGATCGGCAGTCCCGAGCCCGTATCGTGATAGTTGCGGATAACTGCTGCTAGCGGCGAACTAGCAGGTAGTTGCGACAACAGCGGCCCAAAAAGTGACACCGAGAAGTCGAAGTAGAACCTTGCGTGACGCACCTCGTCCCAGCACTGCTTCGCCATGTCAGCATAAAACTGTAGTGGTAGATAGTCGCATTCGACGGCAGATAGCGCACAAACATCGCTCGCAAATGCCTCGCGCAGCGAAAGTGTCCAGTAGTAGGGTGCTGCCTCGTGCAACTGGCTACCGAAACTCGGCGAAGGCTGGTTGAGCAAGCTGTAGGACGGTGTAAAAGCAGGATCGACGCCAAGAGTGGACGGTCCGCGGACGACTTTTTCGCCAGCTTCACCACCGCTGGGAGACTGGTCGAAAGGCAGTCGAATGCCATCAAGTTCAGGTGAAGTCCCGATGAGTTCACCTACGGCCTGACGCAACTCGGATAGCATTTCCGTCGCGTCGAGTGCGGGTCGAACCAAAATGGCATGGTTGCTGATGGCCGCTCTGACGCTCCTCAATAAAGATCGCAGAGGGGTCTGCTCGATTGAGCCGTCCGTCAGCACTCCTGCCAGCCGCGGGTTGCAGTCGGCGGACCACGCGACGAACCCTTTCTTGACCTGAAATTTCTGGTAGAGCAACTCTTCTAGCAGAATAGCTTGCCTGGTTGTTTCGTAGAAGCCACGTGCGTAACGCAGCTTATCTGTGACGACAGGGTGAGCCAGCGCTGCAAGGGCGTTGAGCCGTCCGAAGTCGGTCAACGCCCTTAGCAGAACTTGCAACTCACCCTTCAACTGGTTGATTGAGTGCGGACGCATGCGTCACCCGAGGAGCGGGATGCCAGCGAGGGAGGATTGGAGTTGCTTCAAGGCACTGCGGTCGTAGTGCTTGGCGTGGCCAGCCTTGACCAACGCCTGAGCCGAGGAAACCGCGTCCTTGATCTTCTGGTCGTCGATGTTGTGCGCGTGGGCCGAGTCCACGACGTACAAGTCGCGGGTCTTGTCGTCGAAGACGACTACGTCGCCGGTGCTCAGCTTGCGAATCATCGTGCTCACCTCTGGTCTCCTTGTTACGCTTCCACTGGCAGGGTTCGGCGACTTGCCGAGTTGCCTGCCTTCAGCAGCCGAACCATGTTTAGGCCAACTCGCGAGTTGGCCTAATCCGGGCGGAGCAGTCGGGTTTACGCTCGCCCTACAGGGCGAGCGTAAACGCCCCGCCGCGGGGTGTCAAACACCAACTCGCGGACCCCAACTCGCGCGTCGCCGCGGCTCGGGCCTTCAAAGCCGAACGATGAAGCTCACCTGCACCGCCCCCTCCCGGGGCGCAATGCGTCAGAAACCCGCTGGCGGTGTCCGGTGCAGCGCCGGGTTCGGCTGGCCTTTGCGTGCGTCAGCGACCGAGGAACTTGAGCCCATCGAGTTCCGGGGGCCGGTGGACCGACCCATGTGGGCCATCGGTCGTGGCCCACGCCTCGTGGAACCCGTTGCGGCGCACGATGACCAACGCATCCGCTGTCGCGTACACCTGACTGACCGCGTCTGACAGCTCGGCGACTCGGTGTGACGCCAGCCGGGGCACCAGAACGCCGCGGATCTCCTCGTCCGCGTGATAGTGGGACAGCATGATCGCGCGGACTGGGCGGCGGGAGGCGAAATCCCATGCGAAGGCGCACTGCTCGGTGTACACGAAGTAGTTGGACGCCACCGGACCGTTGGCGATAAACGTCCCGTCCTCGGCCAAGAACATCTCGTAGGACGCGTGGAGGTCGGCGCACGCCACCCACGCCCCATCTTCGCCGCGGTACGCGGCGACCTCCATCGGCCGAACAGACGATTGAACGCATACCTCTCGGTGGATCAGGCCAAGGACGCCTTCGTCCCCGTAAGCGTCCACTGTGTAACCGGCGAACACCCGGTGGAAGTCCAGCAACGGCTCCGTCGGCAGCACCCCAGCCGCCTCCAGCGCGCCTCGGACCAATCCGAGGTCATCGACGTAAGGACGCCGCTCGCCCCAGTTCGCGGCCACCATCCGCCGCGCTCGCTCGGAGAGTTCGGTTGACACCTCGTGGACCCTTCTGTTGCCGAACTTAGAATTGGTTTGCGCCGGTGAGAACTTGCTCATTGCGCCGCGCGCAAACTAACACCGACAAGACTTTACCTAGGTTTTGAACCGAACTCAAGGGCCCGACACGCTTTTCGCCCACCGACCGGTCGTGGGTCGATCCGTGTTGGTTTGCGCGGCGCGCAAACCAACACGGTAAACGCGATGTTGCGCCAGCCACGGGCGGACCTCCGGACACTCGCGGGGGCCCGGAGGTGCTCACCTATCCGCGTGACGGGCCGCGGCGGCACGGGCGGCGAGCGCCTCCTCCGCGGCGCGGTGGCGGGAGGCGATGTACGGCTGCGGGAACACCCCGCCGCCGAGGATCAGCAACGCTAGTACCAACACCGCCACCCGCTCCCGCGCCGTGATGCCGGTCGGCACGCCCGGCGCCACTTTCGCCCCGGTGAACAGCCGGAAGTACGCCCGCAGGATGGCGACCCCGTTGAGCAGCGCGGCCGCGACCACGCACAGCCCGACCGCCGGACTGGCGCCCACCGCGCCGTCGGCCAGCAGTTCCGCGGCCACGAACCCGCCGGTGCCCGGGAACCCGACGCACGCCAGACCGGTCAACAGGAAGCATACCGCCAGCGCCGGCGACGCGGCGTACAGCCCGCGAGACTCGGCCAGCGACAGCCGGCCGAACCGGGCCTCCAGGGCGCGCAAGGTCAGCCCGAAGCCGCCGACCGATACCGCGACCGACCCCCACAGCGCCAGCGCCCCGGTCAGGCTGATCGCGGTGTGTAACTCCAGCCCGACCAGCACCAGCGACGCGTGGCTGAGGAACAGGTACGCGAAGAACCGCCGGGCGTCGGTCTGCACCACCGCCAGCCCGGCCGCGAACACCGCCGTCGCCAGCGACGCGACCCCGACCGCCTCCAGCACCCAGTCCGGCGGGGCCAGCGGCAGCACCAGCCGCAGCGCCGCGTACATCCCCACGACCGGCGTCGTCGCGAGGAGCGTCGCGCCGAACGACCCGTTCTCGTACAGGTCGGTCACCCACGCATGCGCCGGCACCGTGCCGCTGCGGACCAGCACCGCGAACATGAGCAGCACCGCCGCGACCGAACCGGACGCGGCCAGGCCGGCAAGCAATAGCGCCGCGAACAGCGCCATGAAGATGACGTAGACGCGGGTCTGGCGCCCGCGGCGGCGGAGGTCGAGGTACGGCGGCAGCAGGCCGAGCAGGAGGAACGCGGCCAGGGCGGCCGGGTCGAGACACGCGAACGTGCCGACCCGCACCGCCTGCCCGGCCAGCAGCCACGAGAACGACACGCGCGAGGCCTTCGTCCGCGCGGTCGCCAGCGCCGTCAGGAAGTGCAGGAGCGCGACCAGCGGCACCAGCGGCGCGCTCAGCGCGTCAAGGGCGAGCGGCGTGCCCCCGGGCCACGCCGGGAGCGCGCCGCCGGCGGGCAGGTCGGCGGCGAACACACCCGCGGCGGCCAGCGCGCACGCCAGCCCGGCCCCGGCGAACGCCAGACACGCGCGGTACGCCGGCCGCGGGTCGCGGGCCAGCGCCACCAGCGGCGCGCCGGCCAGCGGGATCACGACCGACAGTTCCAGCCACGGGGCCGACGCGAACGTCATGGGCGAGTCTCGCCGGGTTCGGGGCGCGGAGCGGGCTTCGCCTCGGGCGGCCGACCGCGCAGCAGGTCCGTCCAGCGGCGGTCCAGCCGGTCCAGCCGCGTCAGCAGCCCGACGAACGGCCGCACCACGCAGCGGTCGAGCAGGGCGTCGAGGTGCCCCCGCTCGAGGGCGAAGCGGTACAGCCGGCCGCGCAGCCGGGCCGGGGCGAACGCCAGCGGCCCCGGCGGGCGCGGCAGCCGCTCGCCGAGCGCGTTCTCCAACTGCCGGTAGTCCTGAAGCAGAGTCGGGGCGCGGACGAACTGCAGCGTCCGCAGGCACGCGTGGCCCAGCAGGTGCGTGAGCGCGACGTACCACAGGAACGGCTCCCAGTGGCCCAGCCCGGTTTCGGCCACGATGATGCCGACCTGCGCCAGTGAGGCGAACGACAGCGCGCTCTTGATGTCGGTCTGCACCGACCCGACGACGTAGGCGTACACCGCCGTCAGCAGACCGAGCGCGACGACCGCCGACGCCAGCACCGCGGACGCGGCGATGAGCGGACTCATCCGCAGGAGCAGAAACGCGCCCAAGTGGACCGACAGCGCGCCGTAGAAGACGGCGCTGCTGGGCGTCGGCCCCTCCATCGCCCGCGGCAGCCACCCGGAGAACGGCACCAGCGCCGACTTCCCGGCCGCGGCCAGAAGGAGCAGCAGCCCGACCACCAGCGCCTGCGTTTCGCCCACCGCGGCGCGGCCGTTCGGCCACGACTCGACACCCATGAGCCGGTCGAAGTCCCCTTCCCCGGTCGTGTGGTGCAGCGCGACCGCGGCGAACAGCAGTGCCGCGTCCGACACCCGGTAGACGACCCACACGCGGAACCCGTTGCGCGGCGGCGCGGCCCGCTCGTGGAAGAACGCGACCAGCAGCGCGCTGGACAGCCCGACCAGTTCCCACCCGACGAACAGCGTCTCGATGGTGTCGGCCAGCGACGCGGCCACCATGCCGGCCAGGAACACGGAGTACAGCACGAAGAACCGCTGATACCCCGGCTCGCGGTGCATGTACTTCGACGCGAACGCGCCGATCGTGCCGCACAGCACGAACGACAGCACCGCCAGCGGCACCGACAGGCGGTCGAACTCGAACTTGAGGGCGAAGCGGAAGTGCCCGCCGTCCGGCCCGTGCGGCACGGACACCCACTCGCCCGCGTCCACCACCACCCGCCGGTCGCCGGTGGCGAGCATCAGCCCGAACACGGCGAGTGTGGCCAGCAGCCCGACCGCGATCAGCGCCCGGCCGGCGCGGTCGGTGGCGCGCTCGCTCAGCGGCAGCCCGACGAGCGCCGGCCCGCCCAGCAAGAGCACCAAGAGCAGCGGGGCCGCGACGGCCGCCGCCCCGCACGCGGTCGCGAGGTCGATCAGATCAGGCATGGGCCGATCCTTCCACACGCGGCCCCAGTTCGGCGAATTCGAGGTGCTCGCGCCACCCGCGATACCAGTCGAGCGACGACGCGGCCCGCGGCAGCACCTCAGCCGTCGGCGTGTGGTCGTGGAACGCCCCGCCGCGGTACACCCGCACGCGGTTCGAGTCCGGGTCGAGCGCCGCGAGTTGCACCCAGCCGTTCGCCGCCGTCTGCATCAGCGACGGGTTGCCCCCCAGCACCCCGAGCAGTGTCTCAGGGGTCGCTTCGCAGACGACCAGCAGGCGCACCGGCTCGTGGATCTCGACCATCTGCCACGGCAGCCCGGTCCGCAGGTCGCTCGCCGCCCCGTCCATCACGCCCAGCAGCGAGGTGATGTTGTGGGGCAGCTTGGTGCCGCAGCCGTAGCCGGGGGAATCGACGTGCGAGAAGAAGTACTCGAGGTTGATCCCGCCGCACACTGGGAACACCGCGGCAAGCGTGCGGGTCAGGACAGAGGCGCGTTCGTCGTCCCGGGTCGGGTCGTAGGAGACGAGGAACGCCCGGCGGTCGAGGAACAGCCCGCGGGTCCGCTCGCGGCGGCCGACGACCGCCAGCGCGTTGGTCGCGTGCCCGAGTTCCGGCCGCGTCTGGGCCAGGTCCTCGCTCCGCCCCTCGACGTGCCGCCGCGCCTCGGCTGGGGTGAGCGTGAGCGGCGCCGACATGAACCGCCGGCACCGCTCGTGCGCGTTGCGGTCGAGGGCGGTTTCGACGTCCGCCCGCGCCCGGTCCAGAGCCGGGCGCAGTGACTCCGGCACGCGGTCGAGGTCGAACAGCGTCACCGAATCGTCGCAGGTGTTGTGGCAGCCGCCGACGAAGTGCGTGCCCGCCGGGACGGCGACCCCGCGGCCCGCCAGGCGCTCGCGCACCCGCGGGTCGTTGAGAATTTCAGCCGCAGCGCGGCCGTTCGGCGCGCCCGGCGAGCCGCCGCACGCCCCGCAGTCGTAGGCCGACTTGTGCGGGTTGTTCAGACTGCTGGAGCCGTGCCCCAGGACGAACACTAGCGGCGCGAAGCCGGAAACCAGCCCGATGTCGCGCAGCAGGCGCTCGGCCTGATCGGCCATTTCGTCCGGCGTGAAGCCGGGCGTGCCGGGGCCGGTCGGCGGGCCGCATTCGGGCGGGCGCTCGAGCTTCAGCCGCGTCCGAGCGACCGGGACGACCGCCCGCCGGGCGCGGCCGCGGAGCCGCGCGGTGAGCCGCGGAAACAGCACCCGCAGCACCAGCGGCAGCCACGCCAGCACGCCGAGCGTCGCGGTCAGCAGCGCGCCGGCCACGAACGTCCGCGTGCCGACGTGCGCCCGGAGGGCCGTCGCGCCGAACAGCCGCTGTGCCCGCCGCATCCGGCACCCGGCGGCCGCGTCGAGCGGCTGTTCTTCGACCCAGTGGCCGGGCGTCAGCACGATCGGGCACAGCGGCACGAAGTGGGCGTCGGCCGCGCCGCGGTAGTACATCGGCACCGCGAAGAACCCGGCCGCGCCGAACGTCTCGCAGTCCGGCGCAACCTCCTCCAGGTGCCGCCGGAACGACTCCTCGCGCTCGTCCAGGCACGTGACCGCCTGGAACCGCGGGGCGGCCGGCCTGCGGCGGGCGTGCAGGGCGAGCGCGTCGAGGCACTGGTCGCGGAACCGCCGCTCGTAGGCGCGGTGAAGCGCCCGCCGCCGTTCGACGTCCGAGAACGCGTCGATCTCGCGGAACAGCCGCGCCCACTCGCCGGGCGACAGCCGCGACAACTCGGCCGGCGACCAGCCGAACAGTTGGGCGAGTTGGAACACCGGGAACGCCCGCTCCTCCTCGGCCGGCGGCGTCGGCAGCGGGATGAGGCTCCGGAGGTGTTCGCGAAGGCCCGCGAGCGGCACCGAAAGGCCGGCGTCGCGGGCCGCGTCGGCGACGGCGAACCGTTCGAGGAGCAGCCGGACCGCGGCGAACTCGACAAGACTTCCGGCCGGGATCGGGTGCGCGACGCGGTCCGGGCGGGTTTCCAACTGGTGAACCATCCCGGCCCAGCCGCGGAGCGCCAGCAGCGTCGCGCCGACGTACTCATCCCACTCGCCCGGCGGCACGCCGAGCGCCGCCAGCGACGCGCACGCCGCCTCGGCCGGGTCGGCGCCCGAAGCCAGCAGTCGGGCGGCTTCGGCCGAGAGGGCACGCCGCCATCGCTCCGGCTGCCCGCCCTTCGACCCGTACAGCGCACAGAACGCGCGGAACGCGCCGCGGTCGCGGTGCGGCATCGGCCAGTGCGAAACCCCCTGGTCGAGGAACGCGGCGGTGAACCGGACGAGGACGTCGTGAACCGGGCCGTCGGAATCGATCCCGGTGGCGCGCAGAAGCAGGTCGCGGTGCCGGACGGCGTGAGCGGCCGCCGGCGCCTCGGCCGGGGCCAGCCGCGCGCCGTCGCGGCACACGCTCCACAGCGCCTCCAGCGCGAACGCCTCCCACGTCGCTTCGCCCCACCGCTCGATGCGGGCCAGGCCGAACCGGGCGAACAACCCCTCCGCCCACGCCGAGGCGTCCCCACTGCGGCCGCGGAGGTCGCGCATCACCCAGCGGCGGGTCTCGGAGATCAGCCGCAGCCGGGATGCCGCCGACGCCTCGGCCCGCACCCGCCGCAGCGCGTCGGTTTCGGCGATCAGCCACCGGAGTTCGGCGGCCGACCCGCTCGCCAACGGGTACTGTAACATGGTCAGTCGCAGGTCGAGCCGCGCGCACAGCGGCAACTCGGCTGGCGGCTCGTCGGCCAGGACGGCACGGAGGTCGGCGAACCGGATGCGGCCGCCCGCCAGCGCCGCCCGGTACCACTCCTCCGGGAGGTACGGGGCGCACCCGAACGTCGCCGCCCCCCGCTCCACCGCTTCTTCGAACGGCAGGTGCTCGAAGGCGTGCAGCGTGTTGTGGTGGATGAAGACGGTGATCGGCCCCTGGGCGGGCAGCAGGTGGGCGGCGCGGGCGACCGCGGCGCGGAACCGGTCGGCGTCCGACCCGCCCCCGGGCGCGGGGGCGTCGTGCAGAGGGGTCACGGCCACCGGTGTCCTCGCGGGAATGGTTTGGCGCATGGTAACCGGCGTGCCGCCGGCCGCGTACGGGATTTCCTATGACATCGTCTGGCGCGCCGGTGCCGGAATGGCCCCGCCCGCGGCACGGCCGGAGCAACGGGGGGATGATGGGCGCGTTCCGGTGGCGGTTCGTGTGGCCGGTGGCGCTGGGGACGCTCTGCCTGGTCGCCCTCTGCGCGTTCACCGCGGTGTCGCTGTTCCACCAGCAGGCGACCATCACCAGCGTGCTGCGGGAGAACGTGTCCAGCCGCCGCGCCGCCGCCGACCTGCGGGCCACGCTGAACATCCTGGTCGAGCTGGAGGCCCACCAGGTCGAGGCGGTGTCGGAGTTGCACGCCCGGGCGGCCGGCCAACTGGCCGACATCCGCGGGCTGGCCAACCACCCGCGCGAGAAGGAGTTGTCGCGGCAGTTGGACGACGGGTTCGCCGCCTATTTGAAGGAGTGGCAGTCGCTGCCGCCCAAGAACGACCCGGCGCACGCCCCGGCGGTCACGGCCGCGAGCAACTTCCTGGAGGCCCGGGTGCTGCTGCCGTGCCGGGACATCGAGCTGTTCAACGACGAGCGGGTGGAGGAGACGACGCGGCAGCACGAGCGGGTGCTGAACCAGTTGGCGTGGGGCATGGCGGTGATCGGCGCGCTGGGGGCGATCGCCGGGGTGGTGTTCGGGTACGGCGTCGCCCGCCTGCTGAGCCAGTCGATCCGCCGGCTCAGGGTGCAGATCCGCGACGCGGCCGGCAAGCTCGGCCCGGAGCCGACGGAGATCGTGCTCACCGGCGACGCCGGGTTCGGCGGCCTCCAGAATGAGCTGGAAGACCTGACCGCCCGGATCGAGGGGGTGATGCGGCAGTTGCACGACCGCGAGCGGGAGGTGGCCCGGGCCGAGCAACTGGCCGCCGTCGGGCAGTTGGCCGCCGGCGTCGGGCACGAGTTGCGGAACCCGCTCACCTCCATCAAAATGCTGGTGCAGACCGGGCTGGAGCCGGGCGGCGCGCCGCTCACCGCCGAAGACCTCCGCATCATCGAGGACGAGGTGCGGCGGATGGAGCGGTCGCTCCAGACGTTCCTCGACTTCGCCCGCCCGCCCAAGCCGGAGCGCCGCCCGACCGACCTGAAGCCGCTGCTGGACGCGGTGCTCGGGCTGGTCCGCGGGCGGGCCGAGAAGCAGCGGGTGGTGACCCGCCTCGCCGCCCCGCCGCTGGCCCTCACCGCCGACGCCGGGCAGGTCCAGCAGGTGTTCGTCAACCTGGTGCTGAACGCCCTCGACGCGATGCCCGGCGGCGGGCACCTGACGGTCACCGCCCGGACGGCCGGCGGGTGGGCGGAGGTCGAGGTCGCCGACACCGGGCCGGGCGTCTCCCGCGAGATGATGGCCCGGCTGTTCGAGCCGTTCGCCAGCAGCAAGGACACCGGGCTGGGGTTGGGGCTGGTGATCAGCAAGCGGATCGTCGAGGACCACGGCGGGACCATCGGCGCCGCCAACCGCCCGACCGGCGGGGCCAGCTTCTTTGTACGGTTACCCTTGTCCGCGTGAGGAGTGAGGAGTGAGGAGTGAGGAGTGAGGAGGAAAGGCATGGCACCTTTCCTCCTCACTCCTCACTCCTCACTCCTCACTAAATCGGATGCCCACACTCCTGGTGATCGACGACGAGCCGGCCATCCGGCACGCGTTCCAGAAGGCGTTCGCCGCCCCGGTGCGCGTCCGCACCGCGACCACGGCCGCCGAGGGGCTGGACGCGGTCGCGGCCGACAAGCCGGACGTCGTCGTGCTCGACGTCCGGCTACCGGACGCGACCGGGCTGGACACGTTCCGCCGGCTGAAGGCGATCGACGCCCGCATCCCGGTCATCCTGGTCACCGGGCACGGCACCACCGACCTCGCCATCCAGGCGATGACCGAGGGCGTGTACGAGTACCTGCTGAAGCCGCTGGAACTGCCCGAGCTGCGCCGGCTGATCGACCGGGCGCTGCAGTCGGCCGCCCTGATGCGCACCCCGGCCACCATGCCGGAGGTCGAGCCGGCGCTGCCGGCCGGCGACGCGCTGCTCGGCCGCTGCCCGGCCATGCAGGAGGTGTACAAGGCCGTCGGCCGGGTCGCCCGGCAGAACGTCACCGTGCTCATCCGCGGCGAGAGCGGGACCGGCAAGGAACTGGTCGCCCGGGCCATCTACCAGCACTCGCTCAGGGCGGACAAGCCGTTCCTGGCGATCAACTGCGCCGCGATCCCCGAAAACCTCATCGAGGCCGAGCTGTTCGGGCACGAGAAGGGGGCGTTCACCGGGGCCGACCGGCGGCGGATCGGCAAGTTCGAGCAGTGCAACGGCGGCACCATCTTCCTCGACGAGATCGGCGACATGACGCCGCTCACCCAGGCGAAGGTGCTGCGGCTCATCCAGGAGCAGCGGTTCGAGCGGGTCGGCGGGAGCGAGACGGTGCAGACCGACGTCCGGCTAATCGCCGCCACCAACGCCGACCTGGAGAAGCTGAGCGACGACGGCCGGTTCCGCCGCGACCTGTACTTCCGGCTGAACGTGTTCAGCATCAGCCTGCCGCCGCTCCGCGACCGCGGCGACGACGTCGGGCTGCTCATCGACCACTACCTGAAGCGGTTCGGCCACGAACTCGGCAAGCCGGCCGTCGAGGTCGCGCCGACGGCCGCGGCGGCGCTGCGGGCGTACCCGTGGCCGGGCAACGTCCGCGAGTTGCAGAGCGTGCTCAAGCAGTCGCTGCTGCGGATGAGCGGCGGGGTGCTGCTGCCCGACTTCCTGCCCGAGCGGGTCTTCAGCCCGGCCGACGGCGCGGCGGCGCGACCCCAGCCGGCCGCGGCCGACGGGGCGTTCGGGTGGGACGAGTTCGTCGGCGGGCGGATCGCCGGCGGCAGCCAGAACCTGTACGCCGAAGCGGTCGAGCGGATGGAGCGGGAGGTGCTGGTGCGGGTGCTCAAGCACACCGACGGGAACCAGTTGCAGGCCGCCCGGATCCTCGGCATCACCCGCGGCAGTCTGCGCAACAAGATCCGCGCGCTGGGGATCAGCATCAGCCGGGAGGTTTGGTCGGACGACGACCAAGCTGATTAGCGGCGAACCACCCGCCGACCGCGACCGGCGGGGGCGGACACACGATTTCCGGCGTTTCCCTCTCGGCACGCGACTTGCCATTGCGCAGGCACCCTCTCCCACGTGCCGAGAGCCGTGCCGTGTCCGAACCTTCGCGCCACCCGCCCGACCCGCCGCCGCTCGCCCCGTCCGCGGCCGGCGACCTGCGGTTCGACGCGGTCAGCGGGTTCCTGGTGTTCCTCATCGCGATGCCGCTGTGCCTGGCCATCGCGCGGGCCAGCGGGTTCCCGCCCATCGCCGGCATCTGGACGGCGGTCATCGGCGGCGTCGTCGGCACGCTCATCAGCAACTCGCAACTGACCATCAAGGGGCCGGCCGCCGGGCTGATCGTGATCGTGTCCGGGGCGGTGACGGAACTCGGGGCCGAGTTCGGCGGCGGGATGTCCGAGACCGACCGCGCGTTCCTCGGCTACCGGCTGGCGCTGGGCATCGGCGTGACCGCGGGGGTCGTCCAGATCCTGTTCGGGCTGGTGCGGGCCGGGCGGCTGGTCGATTTCCTCCCGCTCACCCCGGTCCACGGGATGCTCGCCGGCGTCGGCATCATCATCGTCGCCCGGCAGATCTACGAGGTGTTCGGCGCGCCCCCGACGAGCGGGGCCGGCCCGGTCGCGCTGCTGGCCGAGTTCCCGGCGAAGCTCGCCGAGTTGAACCCGGAAATCGCCGCCATCGGCGTCGCCGGGCTGCTCATCCTGTTCGGCCTGCCGCTCGTCGCCGCCCGGGCCAGCCTCCTGAAGCGGATACCGGCGCAACTGGTCGTGCTGCTGGTCGCGGTCGGTCTGGGAGTGGCGTTCGACCTCCAGCACCAGCACACGTACCGGTTCCCGGGCCGCCTCTTCGGCACCGACCGCCCGGCCGAGTACGAGGTCGGGCCGCGGTTTCTGGTGGACATGCCCGAGGTGCTCCGCAACCCGGCGGCGGCGGTCGTGTACCCGGACTTCCGCGGCCTCGCGACCGGCCTGGGGCTGAAGTACCTGCTGCTGTTCACCCTCGTCGGCAGCCTGGAGTCGCTGCTCAGCGCCAAGGCCGTCGAGCTGATCGACCCGTGGCACCGGAAGACGAACCTCGACCGCGACCTGTTGGCGGTCGGGGCCGCCAACACGCTGTCGGCGGCGGTCGGCGGGCTGCCGATGATCTCCGAGGTCGTCCGCAGCAAGGCGAACATCGACAACGGCGCGCGGACCCGGCTGGCGAACCTGTTCCACGGGTTGTTCCTGCTCGGGTTCGTGCTGGCGTTCCCGCACTTAATCCACCGCATTCCTTTGGCGGCGCTCGGGGCGATGCTGGTCTACACCGGGCTGCGGCTGGCCGACCCGCGGGCGTTCGTGCGCACCTACCAGGCGGGCGGCGGGCGGTTCGTCGTGTTCGTCGGCACCGTGGCCGCGACGCTGGCGACCGACCTGCTGATCGGGATGGCGGTGGGGGTGGGGCTGAAGGTGCTGTTCCAGCTTTGGAACGGCGCGCCGCTGTGGGGCCTGTGGCGGGCCGACGTGGAGGTGCGGGCCGGCGGCCGGCGGGTCGTGCTGGTGGTCAAGCGGGCCGCGGTGTTCTCGAACTGGCGCGGGCTGCGCCGCGCGATCCTGGCCGGGGCCGGCGGCCGCGACGAGGTGGTGGTCGATCTGTCCGCGACGCGCCTGGTCGATCACAGCGTGATGGAGAAGTTGCATGAGCTGGAGCAGGAGTTCGTCGCCGCCGGGAAGAAGCTGACGGTGATCGTGCCGCGCCCCGACGTACAGTCGTCGCCGCGCCCGCCAGCGGTGCGAGCGGCGACCGGCGAGCCGCCCCCGCGCGAGCCGGCGGGCGTGTGAGGCGGCCCGCGGCGGGCGGGCCGCGCCGGCGTGCGGGGAGCATTTCAACCCCTGCGACCCGGCCCGGCGTCGGCCCCCCGTCGCGGGCCGCCCGCGCCTCACCGGCTTACCGGATGATGTTGGCCAGTTCTTGCAGCGTGTCGTTGGCCGCGGTGATCGTCCGGGCGTTCGCCTGGAACCCGCGCTGGGCCAGAATCAGCCGCGAGAACTCGATCGCGATGTCCACGTTCGCCCCCTCGAGCGCCGCCCCCTGCACGCTCCCCAGCCCGCCCTGCCCGGCCACCCCGACCAGCGCCTCGCCGCTCGCGGCCGACGCGGCGAAGTAGTTGCCGCCGACCCGCACCAGCCCGGCCTGGTTGTTGAACCCGGCCATCGCCAGTTGGGCGATCGGCACCGTCCGCCCGTTGCTGAACGTGCCCTGCACGAACCCGCCGGCGTCGAACGACACGTCGGTCAGGGTGCCGAACCCGGTCCCGTCCTGGGTGATGGCGCTGGTGGTGGTGGTGCCGCCGAACTGGGTCAGCCCGTCCGACTGCCCCGGGGTGCCCAGGTTCATGGTGATCGTCTGCGCGGCCGCACCGGCGATGCCGCTGATGGCCAGCGACAACTGCGCGGGGGCCATCAGGAACCCCTTGTTGTCGAACGTGACCGTCGAACTCGCGATGGTGGCCGTGCCGCCGCTCACCACCGCCTTCACGTCGAACGTGTTGGCCGCCGTCTTGGTGAACGTCACCGTCAGCGCCCGCGGGGTGCTCTGCGAGTCGTACACCTGGATGCCGGTCGAGGCGCTCTCGCCGATCGCCAGCGAACTGCTCAGGTTGCCCTTGTAGTTGATGGTGCTGGTCGGCAGGCCGGCGATCCCGGCCCCGAGCGGGACGCGGATGTCCCGGGAGCCGGACACCTGGAAGCCGGGCAGGGTGGCCGTCGCCTCGCCCACCACGCCCGACCGCTGCACCCGGTTGCCGGTCGCCGGATCGACCAGGAACCCGGTCGAGTCGACGCTGAACGACCCCGCCCGGCTGTACACGTCGCGGTTGCCCTGCGACAGCACGAAGAACCCGGTCCCCTGGATGCCGGCGTCGAGGTTCCGCCCGGTCGGGTTGAGCGTGCCCTGCTGGAACACCGAATCGACCGACCCGACCCCGACGCCGAACCCGAGCTGCGTCGGGTTGGTGCCGCCGGTGGTTGCGGTGCCGCCGCTGCCCGGGTTGGTGGTCTGGTACAGCATGTCCTTGAACAGCGCCCGCTGCGACTTGAACCCGGTCGTGTTCAGGTTCGCGATGTTGTTACCCACGATGTCCAGCGCCGTCGAGTTGGCGGTCAGGGCGCTCGCGCCGACGAACAGGGCGTTCAGAGCCATTGCGGTTCTCCCGGATGAGGTCGGAGGGGGTAAGTGATCCCTCACTGACCAGAGACGTAGGACGGCGGCAGCAGCGCCGCGGCGTTGAGAGCCGGAAAGAAATCCGAATCCGTCGGAAACCGCCCGCGATTTTTGCCGGGGCGCAAAAAATGGCCGCGGCGGCTGAAACCGCCGGTTTCGCCAGCGGGCGAGAACTGTTCTGCGGCCCGAAAAGCCTCTCACAAGGCGCGAAAACGCCCGCGCAGCGCTCGCCGCCCGCGCGCGGCAGAGCCGGGTGCCCTGTCGGACCGATCTGCGTGGGCGGAGAAGCCGGTGCCGCACACGCGGATTGACCCCACAGAGCGAACACGGCCCGGACGGAGGGCATAACTCATCATCGAAGCCGATCGCCGGGATTTGCCCGCCGGCCGCGAACCGGCCGGGGCGCGACGGCGAGAGGTGCGTTACGACCGCAGTGCGGCATCACAGACGGCTTCGAGGTCGGCGACGAGCCGGCCCAGGTCGGCGCGGCTCAGGCCCCCGCGGCAGCCGTCTTCGACGTGCCCCGCGGCCTCGGACACGCTCGTGAACCCGAACATCCCGGCCGACCCGCGGAGCTTGTGGGCCAGTTGGGCCACGGCGCCGGCGTCGCCCCCCTCCAGCGCGGCGCGGACGGCCTGAATCCGCGCGCCCAACCCGCGGGCGTAGTCGGCGGTCAGCTTGGCCAGCCGGTCGTTCGCCTGCGGCGTCGGGGGGGCGGGGGCCACCGGCGGGGGGACGCGCCGGATCGCGTCGAACTTCGTCGCCCAGCTCCGCGACGGGATGTGTTTGCCGACCGCCCGGGCCAGCCGGTCCGGCGACACCGGCTTGGTCAGGTACGCGTTGCACCCGGCCCGCAGGCACTTCTCCTCGTCCCCGGCCATCGCGTGCGCGGTCAGCGCGATGATCGCCCGGGTGTACCCCTTCTGTCGCAGCACGCTGGTGGCCGCGTACCCGTCCAGCTCCGGCATCTGCATGTCCATCAGGATCACGTCGAACTCGCCGGCCAGTGCCCGCGTCACCGCCGCCCGGCCGTTGTCCACGACCTCCACCGTCAGCCCGGCCCGCTCGAGGAAGTACCGCATGATGGCCTGGATGGTCGGCGTGTCCTCGGCGATCAGCACCCGCCCGCGGAGCGTCGGCACCGGCGTGTCCGTCGGGGCGATGGACCGCGACGCCTCGGTGAACTCCTGCTCGTCCATCAGGTCGGCCATGTCGTCCGGCTCGACCGGGAGGGTCAGCACGAAACACGAGCCGGCCCCGGGCGTGCTGCGGACGGTGATGTCGCCGCCGAGCAGCCGGGCGAGCTTCCGGCAGATGCTCAGCCCCAGCCCGGTCCCGCCGTACCGCCGGGTGGTGGACGCGTCGGCCTGGGTGAACGGCTGGAACAGCCGGGCCAGCTTGTCCGGCGGGATGCCGATGCCCTGGTCCTCCACCTCGAACACCAGCCGGGCGGGCGGGCCGCTCGCGCAGTCGAGCCGCACCCGCAGCTCGACCCGCTTGCCCGCCGGGGTGAACTTGACCGCGTTGGACAGCAGGTTGTCGAGGATCTGCCGCAGCCGCGTCGGGTCGGTGGTGAACACCGCCGGCACCCGCCCGACCGGGGCGAGGGCGAGGTCGAGCGGCTTCTCGCGGGCGGCCACCTCGGCCTGGCCGACGGCCTCGACCACCAGCCGCCGGAGCCGACACCCGGTGCGCTCCAGCTCCATCCGCCCGGCCTCCATCTTGCCCAGGTCGAGCACGTCGTTGATCAGCGCGGTGAGGTGCCGGCCGCTGCGGATGATGGTCTGGGCGGCCCGCACCCGGTCGTCGGTCCCCAGCCGCGGGTCGAGCAGGATCTCGGCGTACCCGACGATGGCCGCGACCGGGGTCCGCAGCTCGTGGCTCATGTTCGCCAGGAACTGGCTCTGCACCCGGGCCGCCTCCTCGGCCGCCTCCTTCGCCCGCTGCAGCTCGCCCTCGGCCTCCCGCCGCTTGGCCTCGGCCGCCTGCTCGGCGGTGACGTCGCGGCAGAACGCGGTGAACGCCACCTCCCCGCCCACGTCGGTGGGGACGATGGACAGCTCGATCGGGACGACGGTCCCGTCCTTGCGGCGGGCGGTCAGCCCGGTCAGCCGGGTGCCGAGCATCGTGGACTCGCCGGTCCGCAGGTATCGCTCGATCCCGGCCTCGTGCGGCGACCGGGCGTCGGGCGGGAGGATCAGTTCCGACAGCAACTGCCCGAGCGCCTCGACCCGGGCGAACCCGAACGTCCGCTCGGCGGCCGGGTTGAACTCGGTCACCCGCCCGTGCCGGTCAACCGAGATGATGCAGTCCAGCGCCGACTCGACCGTCGCCCGGTGCCTCCGCTCCTGGTCGCGGAGCAGCGCCTCGGCCCGCTTGCGGCCGATCCCCATCGCCATCGCGTCGGCGGCCACCTGGAGCGTCGCCAGCGTCCCCCCGGACAGCGGGCGGCGGGCGAACAGGGCCAGCACCCCCACCACCTGCCCCTCGCACACCAGCGGGTGCCCGGCGAACGCCACTAGCCCCTCCCGCCGCGCCCACGCGCCGTCCACCAGCGGGTCGTTCTGCACGTCGTTCGTCAGGTGCGGGGCGCGGGCCTCGGCGATCCGCCCGATCTTGAACTTCCCGACCGGGACGCGGGCGTGCGCGCCGTCCAGGTGCTCGTAGATGCCGACGCTCGCCTGCAGTTCGAGGACGTGTTCGGCCTCGTTCAACGTCCACGCGCGGACGAACGCGGCGTCGGTGTTCCGGCGGATCGCGTCGCAGCACTCCCGGAGGACGTCCGGCAGCGGGAGGTCCCGGTTCAGCGCCAGCCCGACCTCGGCCTGGAGCGTGGTGAGTCGCGCCTGCTCCTCCAGCACCGCGTTCTGCACCGCGAGCCGGGCGGCCAGTTCCTCGAGCGCCAGTTCCTGCTCGAGCCGGTGGGTGATGTTGGCGGCCACGCCGAGGTACCCGGTCACCCGGCCGGTCGGGTCGCGGAGCGCCGTCACGGTCAGCTCGACCGGGAACCGCGTCCCGTCCTTCCGGATGTAGGTCCACCGGTTCGTGTCCGGCCGGCCGGTGGCGGCGCGGGCGATGAACGCCTCGAACCCGGCCGCCACCGGCCGCCCCAGCTCGGCCGTCAGCGCCGCCGCCCGGGCGGCGACCTCCTCCGGGTCGTGCCACAGCGCCGGGGTGTGGCGGCCGACCAGCTCTTCGGCCGTGTACCCCAGTTCCAGCTCCGCCGTGCGGTTGAAGGTGGCGACCGTGCCCTGGAAGTCGGCCGAGATCACGCACACCGCCGTGCTGTCGAGGATCGCGGCCTGGAGCGCGCGCACCCCCGCCAGCTTCTCTTCGGCCGCCTTGCGCTCGGTGATGTCCTGGTTGGTGCCCTCGATCCACAGGAGCCGCCCGGTGGCGTCACGGTTCGGCACCCCGCGGCTGTGGACCCAGACGACCGACCCGTCCGGGCGGACGAACCGGGCGTCGTGGGCGTACGAGTTGGCCCCGGCGAACACCCGGTCGGTCTCCGCCCGCACCCGGTCGCGGTCGTCCGGGTGGATCAGGGCCATGAACGCGTCGCGGCTGGGGGTGAACGTGGCCGGGTCCACCCCGAACACGCGGTAGCTCTCGTCCGACCACCACACCCGCCCGGCGTCCGGACTCCAGAACCAGCTCCCGATGTGGGCGATCCGCTGGGCCTCGGCCAGCCGCTCCTCGCTCTCGCGCAGCGCCTGCTCGGTCCGCCGCCGCTCGGTGATGTCCTGCTCGACGGAGATGAAGTGGGTGAGCGCCCCGGCCGCGTCCCGGACCGGCTGGACCTCGAGGTCCAGCCAGTACGCCGCGCCGCTCTTGTGGTAGTTCAGCACCTCGGTGCGGAACCCCTCGCCGGCGGCGATGCGGGCGCTCATGAACGCGACCGTCGCCGGGTCCGTGCCCGGCCCCTGGAGAACTTCGCCCGGGCGGCGGCCGACGACCTCCGCGAGGGTGTACCCGGTGATGTGGGCGAAGGCGGCGTTCACCCACCGGATGTGGCCGCGGGCGTCGGTGATGGTGACGGCGTGGTGGGTCCGGTTGGCGACCAGCGCCAGGAGGTGCGGGTCCGGCTCGGCGTCGAGCGGGTGGGGCGAGGGTGTCACGGCGGCTCGGGGCTCGGGGGTCATTTCGGGCACGTCTGGAAGACTCGGTCGAACTGGTCGGCGACGCGGCCGAACGCTTCCACCAGCAGCGGGTCGAAGTGGCCCGGCGACTCCACCTGGATCACCCGGACGGCCCGCGGGTGGCTGAGCGCCGGGCGGTACGGGCGGCGGCACCGCAGCGCGTCGTAGACGGACACCAGCGCGACCACCCGCGCGGCCAGCGGGATGTTCTCGCCGGCCAGCCCGTCCGGGTACCCGGAGCCGTCCCACCGCTCGTGGTGGCCGATGGCGACCTCGGCCGCGAGGTTCACCCCCAGCGCCTCCGGGTGCCCGGCCGCCAGCGCCGTCAGCCACTGCCCGCCGGCGGTGGTGTGGGCCTGCACGGCCAGCAGTTCGGTCTCGTCGAGTCGCCCGGGCTTGGCGATCACCGCGGCCGGGACGGCGAACATCCCGGCGTCGTGGGCCGGGGCCGCCCGCGCCAGCAGATCGACGAACGCCGGGTTGGCCAGCCGCTCGTACTTGCCGGTCGCCCGGACCGCGGCGGCCAGCGTGCGGACGTATTGCGGCAGGCGGACGTGGTACCCGCGGCTCTGGGCGCCGACGTCCTCGGCCAGACGGCACACGCCCACCCCGAGCAGTGACACCGGAACCAGCCCGGCCACCCCCGGCTCGACGTCCGCCGACAGGGCCTTCCGCGGCTCGGCGGCGTCGCGGCGGGCCGACTCGGCGCGGCGGTTCAGCAGCCCGCGCACCCGCGACACCAGCTCCGGGGCGGCGAACGGCTTGCGGATGAAGTCGTCGGCCCCGCCCAGCAGCAGCCCGCCGAGCGACTCGGTCGGCACCCGCCCGGACATGTACAGCACCATCGGGGCCGGGTCGGGCGCGATCTGGCGGAGCCGGGCGATGAACTTCGCCCCGTCCATCCGCGGCATCTCCTGGTCCACGATCACCAGGTCGAACCGCGCCGCCTCGGCCCGGGCCAGGCCGTCCCGCCCGTCGCCCGCCTCGGCGCAGTCGTACTCGTCGGCGAGGAGCGAGGACACGTACGCGCACACGTCGGGGTCGTCGTCCACCACCAGCACCCGCGGCCGCGGGGCGGTCCGCGCGCCGCCCGCCGGCGGCCGGTAGGTCGCGAACGGGAGCAGCGCCGCGGCCACCGCCCCGGCCGACGGGAACCGGCGGTCGGGGTCGGGGTCCATCAGCTTGGCGACCAGCCCGTCCAGGTCGGCGCTCACCTCCGGCCGGTGCTCGCGGACCCGCGGCAGCCCGCCGTTGAGCCGCCGGGCGAGCATCGGCAGCAGGTCGCCGGTGGTCGGGAACGGCTCCCGCCCGGTCAGCGCCAGGAACAGCGACGCGCCGAGGCCGAACACGTCGGCTCGGGCGTCGACGTCGCTCGGCCGCTCCACCTGCTCGGGGGCCATGTACCCGGCCGACCCGACCAGCGCGCCGGGCTCGGTCAGGTCGAGCGCCGGGTGCCGGGCGAGGCCGAAGTCGAGCACCTTCGCCTTCCAGTCCGGGGTGACCAGGATGTTCGGCGGCTTGATGTCGCGGTGGATCAGCCCGTGCCGGTGCGCCTCGGCCAGCGCCTCGGCCACCTGGTGGAACAGCCCGGCGGCCCGGTACACCGGGAGCGGGCCGCCGGCGGCGACCAGGGCCTCGAGGTTGGTGCCCGGGATCAGGTCCATCACGTAGTACTCGCGCACCCCGCCGCCGGGGGCGTGCGGGCCGTCGCGGCCGGAGTCCAGGCAGCCGACGATGTTCGGGTGCTGGATCCGGGCCACGACCCGGGCCTCCATCAGGAACCGGTCGGTGAGCCGGCGGTTGCCGGTGTACCGCTCGGTCATCACCTTGAGCGCGACGGCGCGGCGGAGGTGGCGGTGCTCGGCCCGGTACACCAGCCCCATCCCGCCGCGCCCGAGCGGTTCCAGCAGCCGGTACTGGCCGACGATCAGAGACGGCCCGTTCCCCTCCCGGACCACGTCGGCCTGGAACCGGGTCAGCAGGTGCCGCTCAACGAGGGCAGCGAGGGCGGTGTCGCGGTCGGTCAGCGCGGTCAGTTTGCGCTGCACTGCTGCCGGCAGTTCGTCCCACTCCTCTTGCAGGATGATGCCCCGCGCGAGCAGGTCAGCGGCGGGGGACGGAGGGCCGACGGGCGGGACTTCGACGGCGCTCCCGGCGGGCGACTGGAATCGCATATCGGTCATCGCAACCTTGACCTTTACCCCGGCGCGAATCCCGCCGGCCAGTGGAATTGGGCGAAATCCCCGCGCGAACGACGCGGGGATGCCGGCACGGAAACCGTAGTACAAGTCCGCGGCACATTGAGACAGAAGTTCGGTGCGGCCTGTCACTTACTGCGCGAATTCTCGCGCGTCGCGCGAGCGCGGTGTCGGGCCGACACCCCCGGTCGAGCCGGCCTGTGTCGGGAACGCACACCCGGCCGCCCCGGGGCGGTCAGCCGCTCGCGCGGGCGAGCGGGGCGAGGGCCAGCGGCCGGTAGAAGTGCCCGCGGCCGCACGGGATGCGGGCGAACCCCTCGTGAAGGTTCCAGGTGGTCTCCGTCCCGCCCAGGAACAGCGCCCCGTCCGGGCGGAGGGCGGCGCGGGCGCGGTCCAGGATCGCCCGCTTGGTCGGCACGTCGAAGTAGATGAGCACGTTCCGCAGGAACACGACGTCCACCGACCCGGCCGGCGGCGCGTCGGTCAGCAGGTTCGCCTGCCGGAACTCGACCGCCTTGCGCACCGACTCGCGGAGCACCCACTCGTTCCCGGACGGCTCGAAGTACTTGGCCCGCAGCTCGGGCGGCATCCCGCGGCCGACCTCCATCTGCGAGTACCGCCCGGCCCGGGCGCGGGCCAGGATGTCGGTACACAGGTCGGTCGCGGTAATCCGAACGTCCCACGCCGCCAGCGACGGGAACTTCTCGCGGAGCAGGATCACCAGGCTGTACGGCTCCTGCCCGGTCGAGCACGCCCCGCACCAGAACGCCAGTCGCCGCTCTGCGGCCCGGCGGCGGAGCAGGTCGGGCAGGATCGTGGACTCCAGCGACTCGAACGGGTGCCCGTCGCGGAAGAACGACGTCTCGTTGGTGGTCATCGCCTCCACCAGCTTCTGCGCCAGCGCGGGCGTGCGCCCGGCTCGCACCGCGGCCACCAGGTCGGAGGCCGACCCGAGCCCGATGTCCCGGGCCAGTTGCCGGAGCCGGGAGTCGGCGAGGTACGCCTTCTCCTCGTCCAGCACGACGCCGGACCGGGTGCGCACGAGCTCGCGGACGAGCGAGAAGTCTGCTGCTGATAACACGGTTCGTTCCTTGTGTACGGCCGGAGCCGAAAAGCCAGTTCGTCGATCAACCCAGAAGGACGTCGCGGCCGACGGAGACGCGGCGGGCGATCTCGCCGGCGATCTGGTCGAGGGGGAGCACGCGGTCGGCCAGCCCGGCGCGGACGACGCTCCCGGGCATGCCCCAGACGACGCTGGTCGCCTCGTCCTGCACGATCACCTGCCCGCCGGCGGCGCGGACCGCCTCGCACCCGGCCTGCCCGTCCTGCCCCATGCCGGTCATGACGACCGCGAGCACGCCCGGGCCGAACGCCGCCGCGGCCGAGCGGAACAGCACGTCGGCCGCCGGCCGGCACGAGTTCTCCGGCGCGCCGGACTGGAGCCGCAGGCCCCACCCCGGGAACTCGGCCGCGACCGCGAGGTGGTGCCCGCCCGGGGCGACCCACCCCTGCCGCGGCCCCAGCCGCTCGCCGCCGGCCGCCTCGCGCACCGGGAACGGGGTCAACTTCGCCAGCCGCTCGGCCAGCAGCGCGGTGAACACCGGCGGCATGTGCTGGACGATCAGCACCGGCACCGGGAGCTGGGCCGGCAGCGCCGGCAGCATGCGGACCAGCGCGTTCGGGCCGCCGGTGGAGACGCCGATCACCACCGCGTCGATCCGCCGCGGCGTCCGCGCGGGCGCCGGCCGGGCCGCGGCGGCCGCCACTACGGCTGCCGGGCGCAAGCCGGACAGCGGCTGCACCGCCCGCGGCGGCAGAAGTGCCGGCTGGGGCGGCGGCGCGAGGATGTGACTCCCGGAGGGGCTGAGATCGGCCGTCGGCGGCCGCAGCCCGAACCGGGGGCACAGCGACTTGATCTTCGGGACGAGCTGGTCGCGAATCGTCTGCCGCCCCTCGGTGATGCTCCCGACGTTCGACGGCTTCGTAACGTAGTCGCTGGCCCCGCGGGTCAGCGCCTCGATCGTGGCCGACGTCCCCCGGTGCGTCAGCGTGCTGAACATGATCACCGGCAGCCGGGGGAACTTCTTCCGCACCGCGGAGAGGGTCTCCAGCCCGTCCATCTCCGGCATCTCGACGTCGAGCGTGACGAGGTCCGGGTTCAGCGCGTCGATCCGCTCCAGCGCCCGCACCCCGTTCTCCGCGGTCCCGGCCACCTCGAGTTCGGGGTCGCCGGCGATCGCGTCGCACAGCAGGCGGCGGACGACCACCGAGTCGTCCACCACCAGCACCCGAATTTTCTGCTTCGTCACTCCAGGCCTCCAGTCAGGGCGAGCGCGTCTCGTCTGTCACCCGTTACGGTGTCGGCGGGCGTCGGTGAGGCGCGCCCGCCTCGGTTCCGGTTCAGTTCCGTTCGGACACCCTTCCCGCCGCGTCACCGCCGCGCCCCGCCGGGCAGGACCTTCGCGTGGCCGTTCCGCCCCGGGGCGTGTGCGTGCCCGTTCCCGGGCCGGTGGTCCGCCGCGGGCCGGGCCGGCTCCCTGTACGGCCGGGCCGGCGCGGGCGGCGGGGGCGGCGGCTCGTCGGCGTCCACGCGGAACTTGCCCACCATCTCCTGCAGCTCCGACGACATCCGCTGGAGGTCGCCGGCCGCGTCGCGGGTGCTGGTCGCGCCGCGGGTCGTGTCCTGGGCGGCCTGCGCGACGGACGTGATGTTCTGGGCGATCTCGCTCGACCCGCGGGCCGCCTCGGCCACGTTGCGGCTGATCTCGGCCGTCGTCGCCGTCTGCTGCTCGACCGCGGTGGCGATCGCCGTCGAGATGTCGTTGATCTGGTGGATGATCCCGGTGATCTCCTTGATCGCGTCCACCGCGTGCTTGGTGTCGCCCTGGATGGCGGCGATCTTCTCGCCGATCTCCTCGGTGGCCTTGGCCGTCTCCTTGGCCAGCTCCTTGACCTCGTTGGCGACGACCGCGAACCCCTTCCCGGCCTCCCCGGCCCGGGCCGCCTCGATGGTCGCGTTCAGCGCCAGCAGGTTGGTCTGCTGGGCGATCGAGGTGATGACCTTGATCACCTGGCCGATCTCGGCGCTGGACGCGCCGAGCTTGGCGATGGTGGCGTTGGTCTGCTGGGCGACGCCGGCCGCGCCGGTCGCGATCCGCGCCCCCTCGCCGGCGTTCTTGGAGATCTCGCGGATGCTCGCGCCCATCTCCTCGACCGCCGCGGCGACGGTCTGCACGCTCTGGCTGACCTGCTCGGCGGCGGCCGACACGGTCCCGGCCTGGGCCGCCGTCTCCTCCGAGTTGGCCCCCATCTGCTGGCTGACCGCCGACAGCTCCGACGACGACGACGACAGCGCCTGGGCGGTGCCGACGATCCCGCGGACCCGGTCCCGCAGGTCGCCCAGGAACCGGGTCAGCCCCTCGCCCATCCGGCCGATCGGGTCGTCCCCGTTCACCATCACCTCCAGGGTCAGGTCGCCGTCGGCGGCCGCGTCCACCACCCCGAGCATGGCGTCCACCTTGGTGCGCAGCTCCTCGGCCTGCTCCTTCTCGCGCTCGGACGCCTCCTTCAGCTTGCGCTCGGTGGCCAGCTTCTCGGTGATGACCTCCCACGTCACCATCGCCCCGACGTAATTCTTGTTCGCGTCGAGGACCGGGCTGACGAGCAGGTCGAGCGTCTCCTCGGCCAGTTGGATGTGCGCGCGGTGGGGCAGGTTGCCCGGGTCGGCCAGCATCCGCCGCTGGTGCTCCGGCCGCTTGTGGAAGATGTCGATCGACTGGCCGAGCATGTCGTCGGCCCGGACCGGGAGCAGCCGCTCGATGCCCTTGAGCGTCTTCACCGACGCCGGGTTGATGTACCGGATCTTGAGCTCGCGGTCGGCGAACATGACGTTGATCGGCATCTGGTCCATCATCGACCGGATCCGGGCCGTCTCGGCCTCCTGCTCGGCCCGCTCGACGGCCACCGACACCAGCCGGGCGATCGCCCGGAGGGCCTCGAACCGCGACTCCGACGGGTCGAGCTCTTCGAGGGCGAAGAAGTCCATGGTGGCGACGACGTCGCCGCGGACGACGATCGGGAAGCACAGCCCGCTCTTCACCCCGGCGCGGCGGGCGGCCGGGGCGCGGACGCAGTCGGTCACCTCGGCCAGGTCGCGGACGAACACCATGTCCCGCTGCCGCCACGCCCGCCCGGCCAGCCCCTCGCCCTCGCGGAACTGGGCCTCCAGGGTGATGCGGCGGAACTCGTCGCCGGCCGCCCCGGACTCCTGACTAAACCGCAGCACACCCGCCTTGCGGTCGAGCGCCCAGTACGACGCATACGCCCACCCGAACGCGGAGCGGACGGTGTCCAGGGCGGCGCGGGCGGCCTCGCCGGCCGACCGCGCCCGCTGGAGGGCTTCGGTGATGGCGACCACCGCGCGGGTGTTCGCGTTCGCTTCGGCGGCCGGGTCCGGCTGCGGCGGCGCCGGAACGCTGGCGGGGCGGGGGCGGGGCGGTTTCGTAGCCATGGCAGACCTCGGTAGAGATTAAGGGACGTTGTGAATCCGCATGTCGGGGCCGGCTACGCCGGGCCGACCACCTTGTCGGTGTCCAGGATCAGCAGCAGCCGGCCGTCGAGCTTGAACGCGCCGCGGATCAGCTCCCGGGGCGGGCCGGTGAGCGTCTCCGGCGGCGGCTCGAACGTGTCGGCGGTCACCTCGGTCACGTCGCCGATCTCGTCCACCAGCAGGCTCACCAGGTCGCCGCCGGCGCGGACCACGACGTTCATCGGCAGCGCCCCGTCGGGCGCCGGCGGGAGCCGCAGCGGGACCCGCAGGTCCAGCGCGGTGACGATCTGGCCGCGCAGGTTGATCAGCCCGCGGACGACCGGCGGGCCGAGCGGCACGGCGGTCATCTCCTGGTGCCGGATCACCTCCTGCACCCGGCCCACGGGCACCCCGAGGTAGTGCCCGGCGAGGGCGAACGTACACAACTGGCCGCGCTCGGACGTTGGGGCGCTCATGCCGTCACCTCCGCGAATTCGGGAACCGCCGCCCGGACCACCTCCGGCAGGTCGAGCAGGTCGGTGACCCGCCCCTGAACGACGCCCGAGCCGAGCACCCCGCGCCGCCCGGGCGCGGTCAGCTCGACGGCCGTCTCGGTCACGTCGATGATCCGGTCCACCACCAGCCCGACGCTGCGGCCGTCGCGGGCGTACACGACCACCTGGAGCGGCGCGTCCGGGCCGGCGGGCAGGCGGCCGGCGCCGAGCACGTCGCCCAGCCGCACCAGCGGCATGATCCGCCCGCGGTACTGGATCACCTCGCGGCCGTCGGCGTCTTCGACGGCCGCCACCGGGATGTCTTCGAGCCGGGAGACGAGCGACAGCGGGATCGCCACCCGGCGGGCCCCGGCGGCGGCGACCAGCAGGTGGCACGTCGCGGCCGCGGCCCGGGCCTGCGCGTGCCCGTCGGCCGGCCGCGGGTCGCGCCCGGCGGCGACCACCGACGCCTCCCGGGCCAGCCCGGGGACGTCCAGAATGAGCGACACCTTGCCGTCGCCCATGATGGTCGCGCCGGCGAACACCGGCACCCCCTTGAGCGCCCGGGCGAGCGGCTTGACCACGATCTCCTCGGTGTCGTTCACCCCGTCCACGATCAGCCCGAACGGCCGCTGGTCGGCCTGGACGACGACGATGTTGACCACGTCGCGGGCGGCCAGCGTGTCCCGCCCGCACAGCTTCTGCCCGAGGTCCACCAGCGGCAGCAGCCGGTCGCGGAGCCGGTACACCGGGGCCGAGTGAACGGTCTCGATCCCGCGCCGCGCGCGGTCGCCGTTGAGCCGCACCAGCTCGAGCAGGTTCACCTGCGGGATGCAGTACCGGCCGCCGCCGCTGGTCACCACCAGCGCCGGGATGATCGCCAGCGTGAGCGGGATCTTGACCCGCATCGTGGTGCCGAGCCGCAGCCGGCTCTGGAGGTCGATGGTGCCGCCGATCTTCTCCACGTTGGTCTTCACCACGTCCATCCCGACCCCGCGGCCGGAGATGTTGCTCACCTTCTCGGCGGTCGAGAACCCGGGCAGGAACACGAGCTGGATCAGCTCCCGCTCGGTCATGGTCGCCGCCCGGGCGGCGTCGATCAGCCCCCGCTCCAGCGCCTTCGCCTTCACCCGCTCCGGGTCGATCCCGCGGCCGTCGTCGGTGATGTCGATGTTGACCTGCCCGCCCTCGTGGAACGCGCGGAGGAGCAGCACCCCCTCGGCCGGCTTGCCGGCCGCGGTCCGGGCGTCGGGCAGTTCGATGCCGTGATCGACGGCGTTGCGGACGACGTGGGTGAGCGGGTCCTTGATGGCCTCGATCACCGTCCGGTCGAGCTCGGTGCCCTGCCCCTCCATTTCGAGCCGCACCTGCTTGCCGCACGCCGCCGCCAGGTCGCGCACCACCCGCGGGAACCGGCTCCACACGGTGGAGATCGGCTGCATGCGGGTCTTCATCACCCCCTCCTGCAACTCGGTGGTGATCAGGTTCAGCCGCTGCGCGGTGCGGGCCAGCGTCGGCTCCTTGCGGACCGCGGAGTGCTGAAGGATTTGGTTGCGGGCCAGGACCAGTTCGCCGACGAGGTTCATGAGCCGGTCGAGGTGCGCGACGGCGATGCGGACGTTGCCCTCGGCCCCCTCGACGCCGGTGTCGCGGCTGGTGTCGCGGCTGGCGTCCCGCGGGACCGGGACCGGGATCGCGACGCTCGGGCGGGCTGGCGGAGGCGCCTCCACCGATGGCGGAGCAGCGGCCGCCTTCGCCAGGTAGTTCAGCGCCTGCTCCTCGGGAGTCGGCTTGAACGCCGCGGGGGTCGGGGCCACCGGTTCCGCGGCCGCGGCCGGGGGCGCGGCAACTGCCGGCTGCTCGGCGAGCCGGGTGAGGGTGGCGATCAGCGCCGCGTTGTCGCAATTGCCCTCGGTCCCGGTGTCCGCGATCACCGCGAAGATGCTGCGGACCACATCGACCATCGCCAGCAGCGCGGTCGCGCTCTCGGTCGTCAGCAACAACTCGCCGTCCCGCAGCCGGGACAACAGGTTCTCGCCGACGTGGGTCACCGACTCGAGCGCGCGGAGGCCGAAGAACCCGCACGTCCCCTTGATGGTGTGGATGGTGCGGAACACGCTGGCGAGCCGCGTCCGGTCCTGCGGGTTCTGCTCCAGCGCCACGAAGTCGCGGTCGAGTCGGTCCAGGTTCTCCGCGCTCTCGGCCAGGAACTCTTTCAGTTGTGGGTCGAGGTCGGGCATGTGTCACTCCGGGCGGGGCGAATGCGGTTGCCGGCCCGGCGCCCGCCGGCCCGTTCCGCCCTGACCAATTTTTGGCGGCACTGGAATAACTCTCTCGCGCCGCCAGAACACCAGCACTTGTCGGGAAAACTCCCGGCGGATTTGCCTCCGGCTCTAACACCGTCCCCGCAACCGCCCTACGTGTGTCGCGCCCGCACACCCGTGCCGGCTAATGCCACGCCCGCACACCTGTGTCGTACACGGGTGCGGCCCCCGCGCGTCTCCGGTGAGACCGCAACCTTGAGCTGCCGCAACGAAAACATCGCCCGTTAGGCAAATTTTCCGACAGTCGCTCGATGACAGCTTCGCACACCGGATGTGAGACGTCCTAACGTCGAGCAACGAAGCGGGGGCCGAACGGATGACGAGCGCGGACCAGTTTGTCGTGACCGACGACGGGGAGCCGGGGCGGGCGCGGCTCGCGCTGGGCGGCCGCATCACGGTCGCGTGCGCGGCCCAGTTCCGGGCCGCGGCGCTCGACCTGGTCGCCGGCGGGCGGCCCGTCCGGGTGTGCTGCGCGGCGGTCGAGTACTTCGACGCGGCGGCCCTCCAGGTGCTCGTCGGCCTCGGGCGGGAGCTGCACGGCCGCGGGCTGCGATTCGACGTCGATGACGTCCCGCCGGCGCTGTCGGACCTGCTCCGGCTGGCCGGGGTCGGGGCGGCGTGAGGCGGTAACGTTCTGTCACTCGGGGGCCACCATGTCGAAGACCGTGTTGATCGTGGACGACTCGGCGACCATGCGCCACATGGTCGCCGACACCCTCCACCGGGCCGGGTTCACCGTCCTGGAGGGGGTGAACGGGGCCGACGCGCTGAAGAAGCTCGACGGGCAGGCGGTGCAGCTCGTCATCACCGACTTCAACATGCCGGTGATGGGCGGGATCGCGCTGGTCAAGCACCTGCGGGCGCGGCCCGAGTTCCGGTTCACCCCGATTCTGGTGCTGACGACCGAGTCGAGCGACGAGCGCAAGGGCGAGGGGCGGACCGCCGGGGCAACCGGGTGGATCGTCAAGCCGTTCGACCCGGCCCGGCTGCTCCAGGTCGTCAACCGTCTGGTGCCCTAACGGAGCGCGGCCGTGGAAACTGACCTGGACCGATACCGCCGGACGTTCTTCGCCGAGGCCGGGGACCACCTGGCCGCGCTGGAGGGGGCGCTGCTCCGGCTCGACGCCGGGGCGCACGACCCCGAGGCGGCCGACGACGCGTTCCGCGCCGCCCACTCGCTCAAGGGCGGGGCCGACGCCGTCGGGCTGCCGCGGCTGACGCGGTTCACGCACGCGTTCGAGGAGGTGCTCGACCGGTGCCGGGACGGGCGGCCGATCTCGCGCCGCCGTCTCGACGTGCTGCTCGAGGCCAGCGACGCGCTCGCCCGCCTCGTGTCGTGTGAGCGGGCAGGCGACGCCGAGCCGTCCGAGGTCGGGGTGCTGCTCGCCCGGCTCGGCGAAGAGCTGGGCGGGGCGCGCCGGCCGTCGGAGTCGCTCCGCGACGCGCCGGCAGCGGCCGCGCCGGCGGCGCCCGTCCGGTACGTCGTCACGGTCACCCCGCACGCCGAGGCGTTCCGGTCCGGGCTGGACCCGCTGGGGCTGATCCGCGAGCTCGCACAGATGGGGGCGGTGACCCGGGTCGCGCTCGACGCGGCGCAACTGCCGCCGCTGGCCGAACTCGACCCCGAGCGGTGCTACCTGTCGTGGGTCGTCCACCTGGAGACGGCCCGCCCGCCCGCCGAGGTCGCCGACGTGTTCTCGTTCGCCCGCGACATGATCCGCGCCACGGTCGAGCCGGCCCCGCCCGCCGCGGTCCCGCACCCCCGGCCGGCCCCGGGCGACCCGTCGGTGTCGCGGTTCGAGTCGGCGGTGCGGAAGCTGCCGGTGCCGAACCCGCTGCGGCTGGCGTCGTTCCTGGTCGCCCGCGGCGCGCTGACGGCCGAGCAGGCGCTCGACGCGCTGGACCGGCACCACGCCGAGCGGCCCACCCTCAGCCGGCTCGCGGTCGAGACCGGCCGCGTCACCGTGCGGCGGGCGTTCGACATCCTCGCGCAGCTCCGCGACGGCGACCAGTTCGCGGCCAAGGCGGTCGAACTCGGCGACCTCAGCGAGCTCGACATCGGCCGGCTGCTGATGCTCCAGGAGCGGGCCGCCACGCCGCTGCACGAGTGGCTGGTCGCCAACGGCGCGCTCGGGCGGGCGCGGCTGGACGCCGAGCTGGCCGCGTTCCGGGCCGACGCCGGCGCCTCGATGTGCGACGAAGCGGCGTTCTCCCAGTGCCTCGACGCGGCCCTCTCGCACCACTTCGACGCCGCGGTCCCGCTCCCGCCGGGGGCGACGATCTTCCGCGACAACGGCGCGATGATCTCCGACTTCTGTGCCGAGGCCGACGAGCACCTGGAGGCGGCCGACCGCAACCTGCTGGTGATCGACGGCGACCCGACCAACACCGAGGCGCTGAACGCGATCTACCGCGGGTTCCACACGATCAAGGGCGTGGCCAGCATGCTGAGCCTCGCCGCGATCCAGACCCTCGCGCACGAGGCCGAGAACCTGCTGAACCTGGCCCGGGACGGCAAGCTGGTGCTCCGCGGCAAGGCGCTGGACCTGGCGTTCGCCAGCAACGACGCGCTCAAGCGGCAGGTGCACACCATCCGGCAGTGGTCACCGGACCGCGGGCGGATCGAGCCGGACCCGGCGCTGCCGAAGCTGCTGGCCGACCTCCGCGCCGTCGCCGCCGGCAAGCCGGTCGCCGCCGAGCCGCCGGCCGCCAAGCCCTCCACGGCCGCACCGGTCGCGCCGGCCGCGGCGCCCGAGGAGCCGGCCGCGGCCGCCGAGCACGCGGACGCGCCCCAGGGCGGCCGCCGCGCCGCGGGCAACGACAAGGAGACCGTCCGCGTCGACAAGGACCGGCTCGACAAGCTCATCAACACGATCGGCGAGCTGGTCATCGCGCAGTCGATGGCGCAGCAGGAGTTCGACGAGCTGACGACCGGGTCCGGCGAGCTGTCGCTGGCCCTGCCCGAGCTGAGCAAGATCTCCCGCGACCTCCAGGAGCTGAGCCTGTCGCTGCGGATGGTCCCGCTCCAGGGCACGTTCCAGAAGATGACGCGGCTGGTCCGCGACCTGTCCCGGAAGATGGGCAAGCCGGTCGCGTTCGAGGTCCACGGCGAGGAGACCGAGCTCGACAAGACGGTGGTGGACCAGCTCGGCGACCCGCTGATGCACATGGTCCGCAACGCGCTCGACCACGGGCTGGAGGGGCCGGACGACCGGGTCGCGGTCGGCAAGCCGGCCGAGGGCCGGGTGTCGCTGAAGGCGTACCACCAGGGCGGGAGCGTCTACATCGAGCTGACCGACGACGGCCGCGGGCTGGACCGCGACCGCATCCTGGCGAAGGCGGTCGAGAAGGGGCTGGTCCCGGACGGCCAGCGGCTGAGCGACTCCGAGGTGTACGCGCTGATCTTCGCCCCCGGGTTCTCGACCGCCAAGGCGGTGACCGACGTGAGCGGGCGGGGCGTCGGCATGGACGTCGTCCGGCGGAACGTCGAGGCGCTGCAGGGCAACATCCTGATCCGCACCCAGCTCGGGAAGGGCACGACGTTCACCATCCGCCTCCCGCTCACGCTCGCCATCATGGACGGGCTGATGGTCGGCCTGGGCGACGACGTGTACGTGCTGCCGCTGCTGTCGGTGGTCGAGTCGTTCCGCCCGCGGCGGGCCGAGGTGCACACGGTCACCGGGCGGGGCGAGGTGGTGAACGTCCGCGGCGAGGTGGTCCCGCTGCTGCGGCTCCACCGCATCCTCGGCCGCGGCTGCCGGGTGACCGACCCGTGCCGCGGGCTGGTCGTCCTGGTCGAGGACCAGGGCAAGAAGTACGCGGTGCTCGTGGACGAGCTGCTCGGCCAGATGCAGGCGGTGGTCAAGAGCCTGGACACCAACTACCGGCGCGTGGACGGCCTGGCCGGCGCCACGATCCTCGGCGACGGCCGCGTCGCCATGATCCTCGACATCCACGGGCTGACCGAACTCCACACCCAGTTCGGCGGGGGCGGTCCGGCCCTCGTCGGCGCCGAGATCGAACCATCCCTTGGAGATTTGACATGAGCGCCCCCGAGAAGCCCGGCGACCCGATCGGGTTCGCCGCGGACGGCAGTCAGTTCCTGACGTTCCAGTTGGCGAACGAGGAGTACGGCCTGGAGATCCTGCGGGTGCAGGAGATCAAGGGGTACTCGAAGATCACCCCGCTGCCGAACACCCCGGCCGAGGTGAAGGGCGTGATGAACCTGCGCGGCGCGGTGGTCCCGATCATCGACCTGCGCACCCGGTTCGGCCTCCGCGAGGCCGAGTACAACCGGTTCACGGTCATCATCGTCGTCACCGTCCGGTCGAAGGTGGTCGGGCTGGTCGTGGACGCGGTGTCCGACGTGCTCAACGTCGGCGCGCAGGAGGTGGTGCCCGCCCCGGACCTCGGGGCCGGCGTGGACACCTCGTTCATGACCGGGATGGCCCGCACCGGCGAGCGGCTGATCACCCTGCTCAACATCGACCGGCTGGTCGGCCTGTCGTCCGCGATGGACGGCGGCCCGGCGGCCTGAGCCCGACACACGAACCCGAGTTACACCGAACCGAACTCCCAACCCGAGGTACGCTCACATGCCCCGCCCGACCCCGAAGCCCCGCACTCAGATGAGCGCGGAAAAGACCACCAAGAAGCCCGCCGCGACGGACAACGCCGTGGCCGGGATCGCCCTGGCGATGCTCGACTCGGCCAAAACGAACATCATGTTCTGCGACACCGACTTCGTCATCCGGTACGCGAACCCGCTCACCATTCAGACGCTGCGGAAGGTGGAGAAGTACCTGCCGATCCGGCCCGAAGACCTGGTCGGGCAGTCGATCGACATCTTCCACAAGAGTCCGTCGCACCAGCACCGGGTGCTGTCCGAGCCGGGCCGGCTCCCGCCGATGACCCTCATCCACGTCGGGCCGGAAACGCTCGAACTCCGGGTCAGCCCGGTGTTCGACGACGCCCGCCGCCCGGTCGGGACGATGGTCACCTGGGACATCATCACCGAGCGCGCGGCGATGGAGGTGCAGAACCGGGATTACGCCTCCCAGATCGCGGCCATCAACAAGGCCCAGGCGGTGATCGAGTTCAAGCTCGACGGCACCATCGTCACGGCGAACGACAACTTCCTGTCCGTCATGGGGTACAGCCTGCCGGAGATCCAGGGGCGGCACCACAGCATGTTCGCGGAGTCGGCGTTCGCGTCCAGCCACGAGTACCGCGAGTTCTGGACGCGGCTGAACCGCGGCGAGTACGTCGCCGGCGAGTTCAAGCGGATCGGCAAGGGCGGCAAGGAGATCTGGATCCAGGCGTCCTACAACCCGATCCTCGACGCGAGCGGGAAGCCGTACAAGGTCGTCAAGTTCGCCACCGACATCACCGCCGCGAAGAACCTCGAGCGGAAGGTGAAGGACGACGCCACCGAACTGCAGCAGAAGGTGAACACCATCCTGATGACGGTGAACGGGATCGCCGGCGGCGACTTCACCCAGCAAATCCCCGACCTCGGGGCAGACGCGGTCGGGCAGATGGCGGCGGCGCTGAACAAGGCCATCCTCTCCGTGCGCACCGCGCTGGAGGGCGTGCGGGAGGTGTCCGAGCAACTGGCCGACGCGTCCGGGCAACTGGCCTCGGCGTCGGAGGAGATCGCCACCGGCGCGCAGGAGCAGGCGTCCAGCCTTGAAGAGACGGCCTCGACGCTCGAGGAGATCACCGCGACCGTCAAGCAGAACTCCGACAGCGCCCAGCAGGCCCGGCAACTGGCCAGCGGGTCGAAGGACGTCGCCGAGAAGGGCGGGCAGGTGGTCGGCCACGCGGTCGAGGCGATGAGCGAGATCAACCAGTCGTCCAAGAAGATCGCCGAGATCATCACCGCGATCGACGAGATCGCGTTCCAGACCAACCTGCTGGCCCTCAACGCCGCGGTCGAGGCCGCCCGGGCCGGCGAGCAGGGCCGCGGGTTCGCGGTGGTCGCGTCCGAGGTCCGCAACCTGGCCCAGCGGTCGGCGACGGCCGCCAAGGAGATCAAGTCGCTGATCCAGGACTCGGTCAAGAAGGTGGACGCCGGCACCGAGCTGGTGAACCGGTCCGGGGCGACGCTCAACGAGATCGTGACCAGCGTCAAGCGGGTCACCGACATCGTGACCGAGATCGCCGCCGCCTCCCGCGAGCAGTCCACCGGCATCGACCAGGTGAACAAGGCCGTCACCCAGATGGACTCGGTCACCCAGCGGAACGCCAGCCAGACGGAGGAGATGTCGGCCACCGCGCAGACGCTCACCGAGCAGGCCGGCCAGCTCCGCGACTTGGTGGCGCAGTTCAAGCTCGGCAACGAGCAGGCCGTCAAGCCGGCGGTGCGCCCGTCCCAGCGGTCGTCCAAGAACGGCCACTCGCGGAACGGGCACGCCCCGGCCCCGAAGGCGCGGCCGATGGGCCGGCCGTCGAAGACCGGGAACGCCCACGAGCTGGACCGGATGGCCCCGGCCGGTGACGACGGGTTCTCGGACTTCTAACGCCTCCCCGGGCCGCGGCGCCTCGCCCGCGCCGCGGCCTTCGCCCGACACACCCACACCAGGACGCACGGCCGTGACCGCTAACGACACCGAGCCGGAACCGACCGCCAGCGGCTTCTTCATCCGCGAGGACGAGTTCCAGGCCATCCGCGCCTACCTGTACGACGAGACCGGCATCTCTCTCGGCGACGCGAAGAAGGACATGGTCAGCTCCCGGCTCGCCCGGCGGCTGCGCCACCACAGCCTCCATTCGTTCGGCGAGTACCTGCGCCGGGTCCGCGAGGGCGACCCGACCGGCGCGGAGCGGCAGGAGTTCATCAACTGCCTGACCACCAACAAGACCGACTTCTTCCGCGAGCCGCACCACTTCGACTTCCTCCGCGACACGGTGATCCCGCGGCTGCGGGCGCAGGGGCGCAAGCGGCTGCGGGTGTGGAGCGCCGGGTGCTCGACCGGGGAGGAGCCGTACACCCTCGCCATGACCCTCTGCGAGCACTGCCCGGCGGCCGACGGGTGGGACGTCCGCGTCCTCGCCTCGGACATCGACACCGCGGTGCTGGCGGCGGCCGAAACGGGCGTGTACGCGGCCGACCGCACCGCCGACATCCCCACCGAACTGCTGCACAAGTACTTCCGCCGCGGCACCGGGGCCAACGCCGGCAAGGTGGCCGCCCGGCCCGAGCTGAAAGAGCTACTGACCTTCAAGCAGATCAACTTGATGAACGAACCGTGGCCATTCCAGACGCGGTTCGACGTCATCTTCTGCCGCAACGTCGTCATCTACTTCGACCGCGACACCCAGCGGCGGCTCCTGACGCGGTTCGCCGCGCACCTGGACCCGCAGGGCTACCTGATCATGGGCCACTCCGAAAACCTCCACTGGATGGCCGACACCTTCGCCTCGGTCGGGGCCACCGTGTACCGGCCGCGGGGCGCGGCGAACGGGCCGGCCCCGCCGCCCGCGAACGGCCCCGCCCGCGAGGCGCGCCCGGCGCCCGCGCCGCCCCCCAAGCCGCCGGAGGAGCACACGATCGTCCTCGGCGACGTGATGGCGACCCGCGGCCCGGCGCGGATCAAGACGCTGCTGGGGTCGTGCGTGTCGGCGTGCCTGTTCGACCCCCAGACCGGCGTCGGCGGGATGAACCACTTCTCCCTCCCGGGCGTGTCGGACGAGGGCGTCAGCGCCCGGTACGGGGCGCACGCGATGGAGCTGCTGGTCACCGCCATCATGAAGAAGGGCGGCGACCGCAACCGGCTCCGCGCCAAGGTGTTCGGCGGCGGCAAGGTGCTGAACGTGCAGTCGGAGCACCTCAACGTCGGCGCGAAGAACGCCGCGTTCGTGCTCAAGTACCTGGAGGCCGAGGGCATCCCGATCGACGGGCAGTGCCTCGGCGGGACGAGCGGGCTGATCGTGCGGTTCCACCCGCACACCGGGCAGGCCCAGGCCAAGCCGCTCGCCGGCCGCGACCTGCCGCCGGTGGTGGCGAAGGAAGAGCAGTTCGGCCGCGAGCTGCTCCAGAAGGTGGAGACCCCGCCCGACGACGTCACGCTGTTCTGAGGTTCATGTGAGCAAGACCAAAGTGCTGGTGGTGGACGACTCGGCTCTGATGCGGCAGTTGCTGACCGACATCCTGTCCCGCGACCGCCAGTTGGAGGTCGTCGGGGCCGCCCCCGACCCGTACACGGCGTGGGACAAGATCAAGCAGCTCGCGCCGGACGTGCTGACGCTCGACGTCGAGATGCCGCGGATGGACGGGCTGACGTTCCTGGAGCGGCTGATGGGCAACCGGCCGATGCCGGTGGTCATGGTGTCGTCGCTGACGGAGCGGAGCTGCGACACGACGTTCCGCGCGCTGGAGCTGGGGGCGGTGGACTTCGTCACCAAGCCGAAGCTCGACGTGTCGTCCGGGACGCACCAGATGGCCGACGAGATCGTGGCGAAGGTGAAGGCGGCGGCCGGCGCCCGGGCGCGGCCGCGGCCGCCCCGCCCGGCGGCCCCGCGGCCGGCCGGCGGCGGGTTCAACGCCACCCACAAGGTGATCGCCGTCGGCGCCTCGACCGGCGGGTGCGAGGCGCTGGCGGCGGTGCTCGGCGGGCTGCCGGCCGACGCCCCGGGCGTGGTCGCGGTGATCCACATGCCCGAGGGGTTCACCAAGTCGTTCGCCGCCCGGCTCGACCGGTGCTGCGCGGTGCGGGTGAGCGAGGCCAAGAACGGCGACCGGGTGATGCCCGGGCACGTGCTCCTGGCCCCGGGCAACTTCCACCTGAGCGTGGCCCGGAGCGGGGCCATGACGTCGGTGCGGGTGACCGACGGCCCGCCGGTGAACCGGCACCGCCCGTCGGTGGACGTGCTGTTCCACTCGTGCGCCGACCAGCTCGGGCCGAACTGCGCCGGCGCGATCCTGACCGGGATGGGGGACGACGGCGCCCGCGGGCTGCTGGCGATGCGCCGGGCCGGCGCGCTCACCGTCGCGCAGGACGAGGCCACGTGCGTCGTGTTCGGGATGCCCAAGGAGGCGATCGTGCTGGGCGCGGCCGCCGAGGTGCTCCCGCTCGACCGGGTGGCCGACCGGCTCATCCGCGCCGCCGCGGTGCGGTGAGCGGAGGCGGGGCCGAAAAAGTCGGAAACGCGGGCAACATCGGCCGCCGGCGACCGATCATAGCGCCGGGTCGCCACCGGGCCGCAGCAGTTCAAGAAACCACAACCCTGGGGAGGAATACCGATGTCCACGATTCGAGCGCTGGTGATCGACGACTCGCGGGTGATGCGGAACATGGTGATGAACGCGCTGCGCCAGGCGAACCTGGCGGCGTTCGAGTTCATCGAGGCCGAGGACGGGGCCGTCGCGCTGTCCAAGTTCAAGCCGGGCGAGATCGACATGTGCTTCGTCGACTGGAACATGCCGAACATGACCGGGGTGGAGTTCGTCAAGAAGGCCCGGGCCACCGGGGCGGCGTTCCACGTGCCGATGGTCATGGTCACCAGCGAGCAGACGGTGGCCAAGATCGAGGAGGCGCTGAACCAGTGCGGCGCCGACGCCTACGTGTGCAAGCCGTTCACCCACGAAGACCTGAAGATCAAGCTCGACAAGGTCATTAACAAGGTGCTCAAGGCGAAGACGCCGGCCGACAAGGCGGGCGGGTTCTTCTCCAACCTGTTCAGCTAACCCCCAACCTCTCGCGAAAGGCGCGACTCCGATGACCGAGTTACTTCCACCCGTGGCCGGTGCCCCGTTCCCGCCGGCGATCAGCGACGCCGTGCGGGAGGCGGCGGCCGACTTCTTCCGGGTGTCCTGCGGGCTGACGCACCAGGAGAAGCCGGACGACGACGCCCAGTCCGGCTCCGGGATCATGAGCACCATCTCGTTCATGGGCGACCAGCCGTGGTCGTTCTCGCTGGTGCTGCCGGACAACACCGCGGTGGCCATGGCCCGGGCGTTCGCCGGGTTCCACATCCCGGCCGACAGCCCGGACATGGGCGACGTGATCGGCGAGGTGGTGAACGTCATCGCCGGCGGCATCGTCGCCCGGCTCGACGCCCGGGGCATCGCGGCCCAGATGTCGCTGCCGACCGTGGTCCGGGGCGAGAACGTGTCGGTGATGGTGCCGTCCGGGGCCGCCACCGCCCGGATGGAGTTCGTCGGGTCCGACGGCCCGTGCTGGTTCCAGCTCGTCAAGGCCCGGTGCTTCGGCCGCAACCGCATGCCCGGCACCTGACCCCCAACCCCGCGACCGCTAACCACAGGAGACCCCGATGACCGCTCCCATCGTGATCGTTGTCCTTCAGGTGGCCGTCGTCGCGGTCACCGTGCTGTTCGCCGCGTCGATGGTCGCCGTGGCGCTCGGCCACCGCCGCCTCCACGGGCGGCTGAACACCGCCTTCTTCGCCCTGACGATGGCCGCCGTGCTCGGGCTGGAGGTGGTGGTCCGGGTGGTGTGGCCGGAACTGTCGGCCGAGTTCTTCGACCCGGCCGGGCCGTACCGCCGGCCGCTGCTGACGCACCTGATGTTCTCGGTGCCGGCGGCGCTCGCCCTGGCCGTCATGATGTACACCGGGCGGTTCGGGCGGGGGCGGGCGCACCGCGCGCTGTCGATGGTGTTCGTGGTGCTGTGGATCGGGACCGTGGTGACCGGCGTGTTCTACCTGCCGAGTTCCGCCCCCGGCACGCACATGGCCGCCCGCTGAACGATCCGGCGAAAATGATCTGTTCGCGTCCAGCGGCCGCCGGGATCAGTCCCGGCGGCCGCTGGACGCGCGTCCGGGCGCGACGGACGCGCCCGAATGCCCCGCGCGAAACACACGAGTGCTCCGATGCCCGCGCTCGTCCCCGACGCCCCCGCGCCCCGCTCGCGACCGGCGGCGACCCGCCAGGAGCTTCTGGCCGCCGCGCTGGACCCGAGCCACCTGCCCACTCCACCGGCGGTCGCGCTCCAGGTCGTGGCCGCGGCCGGGCGGCCGGACTGCGACCCGGCCGACATCGTCGCCCTGCTCGGCCGCGACCCGGCCTTGTGCGGCAAGCTGCTGCGGGCCGCCAACTCGTGCGTGTACGGCCTCCGGCACCCGGTCGCCTCGGTCGCCCGGGCGGTCCACGTGCTCGGGCTGCGGACCGTGCGATCGCTGGCGCTGGGGCTGTCGCTCCCGGCGGCCCGGGGCGAGGCAGAAGCCGGCGAGGAGGTGCGGGAGTTCTGGATCGGGTCCGTGGGCGGCGCGATCCTCGCCCGCGAACTGGCGGCCCACACCGGCCGGGCCGACGCCGACGCCGACCTCGCCGCCGGGCTGCTCCGCGACCTCGGCCGGCCGCTGCTCCGGGCGGCGTTCGCGGGCCGCTGGGACGCCCACCTCGCCCGGCACGCCGACCGGCTGGTCGGCGACCCGTGCGGGGCCGAGCGGGCTTCATTCGGCCTCGACCACGCCGACACCGGCGCCGAACTCTTGCGGCAGTGGAACCTCCCGCCCGACATCGTCGAGCCGATCCGGCACCACCACGACCCGGCGGCGCTCGCGAACGGGCCGAAAGAACACGCGCTGCGCGCCGAACTGCTCCACTTCGCCGACCGGCTCGCCCAGCTCGACCAGATCGTGCAGCGGCCCGACCTCCTGGCCCGGCTGCTCGACACCGCCCTCGAAGACTGGAACTTCACCCGTCCGGCGCTGGTCGAGTTCCTCCAGCGGGTGGCCCCGAAGGTCGAGGCGTTCGCGCGGGTGCTCGACGAGGACGTCGGCCCGCGGCCGGACTTCTCGGCGATCCTCGCCTCCGGGACCGCCGAACTGGTCAGCCTGGCGGTCGAGGCCAACCGGCCGCGGCCCGGCGCGGAGGCCAGCGCGCCCCGCGTCGTTCCCGCGCCGCCCCAAGCGACCGCCCCGGCAACGCCGGCCCTTCCCCCGTTCCGGCGGGAGTTCCTCGACCGGCTGCCCGCGTCCGGGTGCCGGCTCGGGGAGTACGAACTCCGCTCGGTCCTGGGGCGCGGCGCGATGGGGGTGGTGTTCAAGGCGTACGAGCCGAGCCTGGGCCGGTTCGTGGCCGTCAAGGCGCTGGCCCCGCATCTGGCGTGCGACGCGTCCCGGCAGCGGTTCGCCCGCGAAGCCCGGGCGGCCGCCGCCGTCCAGCACGAGAACGTGGTCGGCGTGTACGCGGTGTGCGAGCAGGACGGGTGCGCGTTCCTGGCGATGGAGTACGTGGAGGGGACCAGCCTGGAGGCCGAGGTGCGGGGCGGCCGGCCACTCCCGGTGCCGCGGCTGGTGTCCGTCGCGCGCCAGCTCGCCGCCGGGCTGGGCGCGGCCCACGACCGGCAGATCGTCCACCGCGACCTGAAGCCGGCGAACGTGTTGGTCGCGACCGACGGCCGGGTTCTGCTCACCGACTTCGGACTGGCGCGCGGGGCCGGCGACACCCAACTGACCGCGGCCGGCGTGCGGATCGGGACGCCCTACTACATGGCCCCGGAGGTGATCCGGGGCGAGCGGGCGACGCCGCTCGCGGACCTGTTCGGCCTCGGCGGGGTGCTGTACCAGGCGGCGACCGGCCGGGTGCCGTTCGACGGCCGCACGACCGCGGCGGTGTTTCAGAAGGCGTGCGCGGAGGAGCCGGTGCTGCCGTCCCGGCTCAACCCGGGCCTGCCGGTGCGGCTGGGCGAAATCATCCTCCGGCTTCTGGAGAAGGAACCCCAGCAGCGGTTCCCGAGCGCCGCGGCGCTCGTGGCGGCGCTGGCCGAAGTCCGCGCGCCCAAGCCGCGCTGAACTGCCCACCCGGACCACCCCGAGCCGCCGGGTGACCATTTCTGGAAGGCATTTCCATCCGCCCTCTGCGGTTCCGCAGACGTTCCGTTATGATGAAGTCGCGTGGCGCGGCGCCGGCGTGGCGGGCGATGCCGGGCGTCGGCCGAAACTCTCCCCGCTCACCCTTTCGGAGCCTGACGATGGACGAGCGCGACCCGCGGACGGTGTTCGTGGCCGACAGCGCACGACTGGCCGACGCGGTGATTCAACTCCTGGCTACCAAAGACATTGCCGCCGAGATGGCGCCGCCGGTGCCGATGGAGACATCGGCCCTGACCGGGATGAGTGACGCCCCGGAAGAGTTCCCCGTTCTGGTCGCCGACGCGAAGCAGGCGGAGGAGGCGCGCGGCCTGCTCACCGACGCGGTGAAGATGGACGCGATGCGGGCCGCGATCGAGAAGCGGGCGGCGCGGACCGGCACGGTGAGCGCGACTTGCGACGAGTGCGGCAAGCCGTCGGACTGGCCGGCGGCGGCGATGGGCACGACCGAGGTGTGCCCGCACTGCGGGGCGTACATGGACGTGCCCGACCCGGACGACGACTGGTCCGGCGTGGACTTCGGCGCGCCGGAAGGGGATGATGGAGCGTAACGGCGAGCGAATCTGTCGAGACAAAGGGGTGGTGAAATGGTCGCGACCGTGGAACCGCGCGTGGAAATCGACGACCGCATTCGAGAGCAACCGGCGCTACTCGACGCCGTCCACTCGGCGATGGCTTACCTGGGGCAGAGCGTGGAGCGTGTGCCATTACCGACCGCCATAAAGTGGCGGTTCGCGCCGCTCGATCCGACGTCGATCGAACTCTGGATGTCCGACACGCCGGACTTCAGCGGGCCGGCCGCCCGCCGGGTGTTCCGGGCATCGGACATGGCCGACGATTACACGCGCGAGGTCGGCGTCCTGCGCGCCTTCGGTGACCTGCTGCGGCTACGTTCCGAGCAGAACATGGCCCGCATCGACGAAATGATTCGTGCGATCGACCTGACTGCGTACGCTCGCGATCTGAGCCGCGTACTCGACGATCGGCCTGAAAGCCAACCCTAGCCGAGGATGCGAACGTGCCCGGAAAATCGCCTGTGGAACTCACCGACTTAATCGCGCAGTTGCGCACAGAGTTGGAAGTCCTGCGCGCCCAGTTCGATCTCATTCGCCGTGAGATCGACAAACCCGAATTCGGCCAACTCCGCGATCGTATCACGAAAATCGAGTCCCTGCTCGCAGTCATCGACCCGTCCGGTCTGGTCAAGAAGGTGGCAACGTTTGAAGAGCAGGTCGCTGAGTTCAAGAAGTGGCGGGAGGAGTCCGACCGGCGGCGGTGGCAGGTGCTGCTCGCGGTCGGCGTCTGCGTACTCACGTTCACGTCGAACATTGTCACTAATCTCCTGCTGTACTTCTCGCGGAAGCCCGGCTGATGTCGCTCTCGCTTCCTCCCTTCACCGTGTCGCCGCAGGAAACCGGGTTCACCCTGGCAAAGGTTCTCCGCGCGCGGCTCGGCGGGCCGTCGTGGGGCGAGGTCCGCAAGCTCGTCGCCGCCCGCCGCGTGCAGGTCGGGGACGCGGTGTGCGCCGACGAGGCCCGGCGGCTCAAGGAGGGCGAACTCGTCACCCTGCTCGACCACCCCAAGCCACTCCCCCGGGCCGCGCACCCCGAGCGGCTGGCGATCCGGCACCTCGACGAGCACGTCGTGGTGGTCGAGAAGCCGGCCGGGGTGAACACCGTGCGGCACCCGGCCGAACTCGAGTGGTCGGAGGAGCGGCGGGAACTCGACCCCACCCTCGAAGACCTCGCGCAGTGGGCAGTCGCGCACCGGCTCGGCCGCCCGCCCCGCGACCTCCCGCGACTCCGCATCGTTCACCGGCTGGACAAAGAGACGAGCGGGCTGCTCGTGTTCGCCCGGTCGGTGCTGGCGGAGCGGGAACTCGGCCTGCAGTTCAAGAAGCACGCCGTCACGCGCCGCTACCTGACCGTCGTACCGGGGGTGATCGGCCCGCAGACGATCCGCTCGCGACTGGTCGAGGACCGCGGCGACGGGCGGCGCGGCAGCACCACCCTGCCGGGCGTCGGCAAGGAGGCGGTCACGCACATCTCCGTCGAGGAGCGGCTGAGCGGGTACACGCTGCTGTCGTGCCGGCTGGAGACGGGTCGCACGCACCAGATTCGTATCCACCTGTCGGAAGCCGGGCACCCGGTGTGCGGCGACAAGGTGTACGTCAAGCGGCCTAACGGCACGATCTTCGAGGACAAGAGCGGGGCGCCGCGGCTGGCGCTGCACGCGACGGAGTTGGGGTTCGCCCACCCGGCGAGCGGCACGAGTCTGCACTGGTCGATGCCGCTGACGCCGGACTTGCAGAAGTTCGTGGATGGGTTGCGGGCGAAGGGGTGATGTGGCGCGGGCGAGCGCGTATGTGTTCGCCCCTCACCCGGCCGGCGGTGGGAGTCGCGACCTCGACGTTTGCATTCGTGGCTCGCGCCGGCCACCCTCTCCCCGCAGAGCCGGGGCGAGGGAGAACGCTCCCACCGCGCGAAGCAACACGGCGCGTGTCGGTATGCGGTCGTCCGGTGTTTTCCCTCGCCCCGGCTCTGCGGGGAGAGGGTGGCTCGCGCGAGCCACCCATACCGGTGTTGACGAACGCACTCCCACCGCCGGCCGGGTGAGGGGCAAACACCCACGCGTCCCCTTCCCGCTCACTTCGTGGCGTGGCAGACCGTCGCCAGGCAGGTCAGTTCGGCGTCCGCGGCGTTCAGGAAGCTGTCGGCGGCGTCCGCGTCGGTGAACCGGTCGAACTCCTCCAACTCGCCGATCTTCAGTTCCGGCTTCACCAATTCGCGCAGGTGCTTGAAGTGGTGGAATAGAAACTCTCGTTCGCTCTCGCCGAACGGGGCGACGCGGTCGGCCGCGAGTGTCACCTTGCGCGTCGGGGTCAGCCCGGCGTCGAGGAAGTGGCCGCGCAGCTTGCGGGACTGGGCGTACTTCGACCCGGACCCGTAGCGGGACTCACACGCGGCCCGCACCGCCTTCTGCAACGCGATCTCCAGCCCCACCGGCCACGGCAGCAGGACGTGGTGGTACTCGTCGGTCTCCAGCACCGCGAGCCGTCCGCCGGGCTTCAACACGCGGGCCATCTCGCGGATCGCCGCCGGCGGGTCGTTCAGCGAGATCATGCTCTGCGCGCACCAAATCAGGTCGAACGAGTTGCCGTCGAACGGCAGGTCGTAAGCGTCGGCCTCCGCGAATTCCAGCTTGAGCGTGCCGGGCACGCGGCCGACCGCCTCCCGGGCCGCGTCGAGGTACGCGGGCGACAGGTCGGCGGCCACGAGCGTGCCGGTGCGCAAGTGCCGGGCCAGGAGCCGCGTGTAGAAGCCGTCGCCGCACGGCGAGTCGAGGACGCGCGCCGCCGGGCCGAGGTCGTAGCGGCGGACGGCCGCTTCCAACTCCGGTTCGAACGCGGCGTGGTACGCCTTCAGGGCCGGGTCGTAGTCGGGCAGCTTTGCAGTTGTGGGCATGAGTCTCGCGCGGCCGTGGTCCGGGGGCGGGCGTCCGCGGCATCTCATGCACACGGCGCGCCGTCACTTCGCCAGGTCGTACGCCTTGATCTTGCGGTCGAGCGTGGACCGCTCGATGCCCAGAATTTCTGCCGCGCGGGACTTGTTCCAGTCGGTGAACTTGAGGGTACTCAAAATGTGCTGCCGCTCCATCTCCTCCAGCGACATCGGCCGGTACACCGCGTGCGTGCCGCTGCCGCCTACCACCGGCGCGCCGACCTCCAGGTCGGACAGCCAGATGTCCGGCACGTCGAGGTGTGCGCCGTTCGCCAGCGCCACGGCGCGCTCCACGACGTTGCGCAGCTCGCGGACGTTCCCGGGCCAGCGGTACGCCTGCAACTTCTCCAGCGCGGCCGGGGTGAACCCCTTGATCTTGCGCCCGGTCTCGCGGACGAACCGCTTCAGGAAGTGGTCGGCCAGCAGCGGCACGTCGTCCAACCGCTCGCGAAGCGGCGGCACGTCGAGTTGGACCACCTGGAGGCGGTAGAAGAGGTCGCGGCGGAAGGTGCCGGCCCGCACGGCCTCTTCGAGCGGGCGGTTGGTCGCGGCGACGACGCGGACGTCGGTCTTGATCGCCACGTTCCCGCCGACCCGCTCGAACGGGTGGCCCTCCAGCACGCGCAGGAACTTCGCCTGCGTGCTGAGGGCCATTTCCCCGATCTCGTCGAGGAAGATGGTGCCGTTGTCTGCGGCCTCGAACTTGCCGGCCATGCGCTCGGTCGCGCCGGTGAACGCCCCCTTCTCGTGGCCGAACAGTTCGGATTCGAGCAGCGTCTCGGTGAGGGCGGCGCAGTTGAGGCAGATGAACGCCGCGTCCTTGCGCGGGCTGTTCTGGTGGATCGCCCGGGCGACCAACTCCTTGCCGCTGCCGCTCTCGCCGCGGATCAGCACCGTCGCCTTCGTCTCGGCGACGCGGGCGATCTGGCCCTCGATCTTCTGCAGCGCGGCGCTCTGCCCGACGATCTCGCTCTCGACCCGCAGTTGGTCGCGGAGGCTGCGGACCTCGGCCGACAGCGTCTTCTGCCGGGCCTGCGTCTGCCACACGGTGCCCAACTGCCGAGCGATGGCGAGGGTGAACTCCAGGTCGTCGGCGTTGAGCGGCGAGTGGGCCGACGTGCGGTACAGGTGGAGCACGCCCAGAATCTGACTCTCGTGCAAGATCGGCGCGCAGATGAGGCTGGCGACCTTCAGTTCGGCGATGCTGTCGCGGTCCTTCAGTTGCTGGTGCTCGGACACGTTTTCCGCCAGCACCGCCTGCTTGCTGGTCAGCACCTCGCTGCTGACGAACTGCGAAACCTTGTGGTAGGTCGCGGGGCCGCCGCCGCGGACGCGGTGGGCGAGCAGTTCGAGTTCGCGGGCGTCCTTGAGGGCGAGGATCGCGCCGACCTCGGCCGGGGTGGCGCGGAACACCGCGTCGATGGCGAGCGAGCAGAGTGCGGTGCGGTCGGCGGCGGCGGCCATGTCGAGCGCCAGCCGGTACAGGACCGAGACGGCCTGCGGCGGGGCGATGCGGGCGTCGAGGCGGACGGTGTCGGCGTCGGCGGTCGCCTGGGCGGGCGGCTGGTAGCGGGTCTGGCCGAGCCGCTTGCGGATCTCCAGCCCGTCGCCCTTGTCGGCCGACTTGGCAGCGGCCTTGGGTATGTCCGGCAGTTGGCCGATCTCGTCAACGTACACCAGCCGGGTGCGGCCGACGCGGACCTCGTCGAGCGGGCGCAAGGGGCGGTCGGTGCCGAGTTTCTCGCCGTTGAGGTGGGTGCCGTTGAGGCTGCCGAGGTCGCGGACGTGCCACCCGCCGTCGATGGCGAACACCTCGGCGTGTTCGCGGCTGCACAGGTCGTCGCGGAGGACGACGCGGTTGGTCGGGGCGCGGCCGAGGGTACACCGCCCCCCGGGGTGCAGCGGGTACACGTCGCCGAACCCGTCGTCGCGCCGCGCGACCAGAAACGCGCTGGGGGTTTGTGCCATGCCAAGCGGGGGGAGGGTGGTGGCGCTCTACCCCCCTCACCATAGAGGGCGGGCGGCCTCCCGCACAAGGCGGAAATGTCTCTTGCGCGCAAGAAGATTCGCGCGGGGCGGCCGGTTTCGCACCACTCCGTCCAGACTTCGTCACCGGTCGCGCGAAGGGCCTCGGGCGAACTTACGAGACGAGATGTCGCGACGGGGTTTGAATTTGCACGCGGAACATATTCCCCGTCAACTCGTGGCCGGGGTTTTCGAGCGCCAGTTGGCCAACCGGAGGGCCGCGTCTTCGACGCCCTTATTGCCGACAGAGGTGGTCAGCCCGGTGACGCGGTCCACCGCGTACCGCTGCTCGCGGGCCGGAGCCGGGCTTTTCTCCGGGTCCGCCGGCACGAACGAAAACACCCACCCCCACTCGTACTCCGCGGTGCGCGCGTCATCGACGCGCACCAAGCACTTGAACGCCCACTCCTCGGTGTGTGCGTGTTTGCGCTCGACAGCGGCGCGGGCTTCGGCGCGAGTCAATGGCACCGGCGGGCGGGGCTCCGGGGCGGGCCGCCCGCCCGCGCACCGCGCGCGCCAGTCACGCAACAGGCGGGACGCGCCGTCCACCCCGGACGAGACGACCGGCACCGAGTAGCCGTTGGTGCGGTCGACGGCGTACCCCTGTTCGGGGACGGGCAACCGACACTGACCCGGGTCAACCGGCACACCGACGAACGCCCACCCCCACTCGTACTCCGCGGTGCGCGCGTCGTCGACGCGTAGCGACCCGCCGAACGCGCGGGCGTCGAGCGGGAGCCAGTCGCGCTCCACGGCCGCGCGGGCCTCATCGCGGGTCATACATTCCCCCATAAGGGGACGCCACTCGCGCTGGAAGTCGCCTTCGCGGCCACAGCACGACAGCAGCATATCCACCGGTGCCGTTCAAACCCGCCACGCCCAAACTATAGGCTATTGGTTTGTGTCCCCTGGAACATTATTCCGAGCCTGCATCGAGTTCCCGTACTGCCATCCACCCTGAGCGCAACAATGATCCGATGGATCGGTATCGTAACGACGACTTCAATCGTCGGCCTTCTGGCGAGTCTGCGGACCGACGGCGTGCAGCCGGTCGTTGCTCCCCCGCCGCGCCCGGCGGGTCTGAACATCCGGCCGGGCTACGTGGTCGTCCCGCTCCACCGCGGTCCCCTGACCGACTGGTGGTACGTCGATGGGCAAATCAACGGGAAGGCCGCCCGGCTGATGGTCGATACTGGGGCGCCAATGTGTGTGCTCCACGCCCATGCGGCCCCCAAGTTCGGGCACCAACCGGCGGGTCCGGCTCAGCCCTTCCAACTCAACGGTGGCGGACGGGCCGAATTCCGTCAAGCCGTTCGGGCGAAGCTCACCGTCGGGACGGTTTCGGCGGACGCCGTCCGCTTGCAGATTCTTTCGGCCCCGACTCTCGCGCCCTCCTTCGAGGGCGACGGCCCTCCCCCCTGCGACGGACTCCTTGGGGCGGAGTTCCTCCACGCACACGCGGCGGTGGTCGATTACCCGGCCGGTCTGCTTCATCTCCGCGACCCGATCGACGCCGAACACGGAATACAAGGACGGTGGGTTTGCGTCGCCCGCGAGTTCGACGGCGTCGCAAAAAAAGAGGGAGATTCGCCCACACGCCTGCAAATTCGCGGGTCGGTCGCGACCGTCGAGATCAGCGGAAAGAAGTTTCAGTATCGTCTCTGGCTGGACGCGTCGTGTTCGCCGAAGCGCCTGGACTTGGTGGACGGGGACGATGTCGTTCTGCCGATGATTTACCGAGTCGAAGGCGGCCGAATCACGATAGCCGCTACCTTGATCCAACAGCACCCTACGCGGGTCGGCCAGCGGCCCACAAAGTTCCGCACAGCGGCCGGTGACGCGATCACCGTTCTCACTTTCGAGAAAGAGGCGGATTGAGCCGCGGGGCGGCTAATACGCGTGCTTCTGCTTGGAGAACAGCATCCGCCACACGGTCAGGAACATGATGCGGAGGTCGAACAGCGGGTTCCAGTGGCTGATGTAGTACAGGTCGAACTGGATCCGCTTGCGGAGCGACGAGTTGCCCCGCCACCCGTTCACCTGCGCCCACCCGGTGATCCCGGCCTTCACCGCGTGCCGGGCGTTGTAGTTCGGGATCGACTTGGCGAACTTCGACACGAACACCGGCCGCTCCGGGCGCGGCCCCACGATGCTCATGTCGCCCCACAGCACGTTGAAGAACTGCGGCAACTCGTCCAGGTTCGTCTTCCGCAGGATCGCGCCGATCCACGTCCGCCGCGGGTCGTTCCTGGCCGTCATTTGCGGGCCGTTGGCCTCGGCGTCCACGCGCAGCGAGCGGAACTTGAGCATCATGAACGGCCGGCCGTTCAGCCCGCACCGCTCCTGCCGGTACAGGACCGGCCCGGGACTCGTCAGCTTGATGAGGAGCGCGATCGCCGCCATCACCGGCGACAGGACCACGATCGCGAACAGCGCGAGGATCACATCCATCACGCGCTTGATGACCATGTTCAGCCCGTGGTGCGGGTTCTCGCGCAGCCCGATCACCGTCATCCCGTGAATCTGCGTCGTCGTGAACGTCATCCCGGCCATCGCGGGCAGGTCGGCGATCAGTTGCACGTCCACCACCGTCTGCGACAGCGCCGTGAACACCCGCCGGGCGTCGGCGTAGCGGTTGAGCGGCAGCGCGACGAACACGTGCTCGATGTGGTGCCGCTCGACCAGCGCCGGCAGGTCGGCGATGTTGCCGAGCACCGGCAGGTCGGTTCCGCTGCCGCGATTCTGCTCGTCCTCGACGTACCCGACCGGCTGAATCCCCGACCAGTTGACGTGCCGGAGCGTCCGCACCGTGCGCCGGGCGAGTCGGCCGGTGCCGACCACCAGCGCGTGGCTCTGGTTGACGCCGCGGGCGCGGAGCTTGCGCATCCCGCTCCAACTGGCGCGCCGGGCGGCAACGATCAGCGCCAGCGTGCCCAGCACGAACATCACCATCGCCGTCCGCGACTCGTACTGCGCCTGCCGGGCGAAGCTGGTCGCCATCACCAGGAGCGCCAGCAGCGCGACGCCGCGGCCGACCGCCGCGAGTTCCTCGCGGAACCGGCGGAGGCGGTGAACCTCGTACATCCCGGCGAACCGGAACGCGATCATCCCAACCAGCAGCACCAGCGGCAGGGTGCGGAGGTACAACTCGATCGGCGGCACGCCGCGGGGCGTCGAGAACAGCCCGGAGTGGAACCGCGCCGCGTACGCGCCCGTCCACGCGCACGCGGTGAGGGCCAAGTCCCACAGCAGGAACCACGCGACCAACGACTGATTGACGCGGCGGACCATCCCGGCCTCCGAACTGCCCGCCGTCCGTGCGCGGGCGGCCGGACGATAGCCCCCGCGCCGCGGCCCGTCAAGATGGGTAGAATTCCGCCGGACAGGCCGTTCGGACCAACTGAGGTGGCAACCCGTGCAAAACGCGGATCAAATGCTGGCGAAACTGTACGCGCTCCGCAAGGACTACGCCGACGACCCGGAAGACGAGACGTACCAGGCGCTTCACCACATCTTCCTGTTCGTCAGCTACAACATGAACGGGTTCAAGGAGTACGTGAAGCGCGAGGCGGAGAAGCGGACCGACGAATGACCCGACGGAGGCCGCGACCGTGGACGACCGCTCGGCACTGATGGCGGCCATCCTGGCCAACCCGGACGAGGACACACCCCGGCTCGCGCTCGCCGACTGGCTCGACGAACACGGTGGCGAGCACGACCGGGCGCGGGCGGCGTTCATCCGCCGCCAGATCGCGAACCAGAATGGCGCCGGCGTACCGCTCCTGCTCACCCCGGACGCGGAACACAAGAAGCAGTGGCTTCGCCCGCTCGCGCCGCTGGTCGGCAAGGTCATCACATACCCGCCCGACCAGATCGCGTGGTCCCGCGGGCTTCTGAAGTACCTACTGTTCAAGACCGGCGAGTTCCTTCAGAAGGCGTATCAGAAGGTCGCACCGGGCGCACTCGCCGCGGTCGGCGTTGAGTACATCGGCTTCTACAGCGCGACCAAGAAGTTCGCCGCGCTGGCCGCGTCGCCGGCGATCCGCTGGACGGCGGCCGTCGGCTACCCCGGGGCCGACGACGCGGCGCTGGCCGCGGTCGCCGCCTCGCCGGAGTGGGCGCACCTGAGCGGGCTTGAGTTCACCGAGGCGACCGCGACCGACGCCGGGCTGACCGCGTTCGCCCGGACGGCACGCCAGACGCGGCTGCGGAAGTTCGGATGGGCGGCCCGCGGCGGGATGAGCAAGGCCCGCGGCAAGTACAGCGTCGCCGGGGTGCTCGCGGTGATCGAGAGCGACCGCTTCCCCCTCCTCGACGCGCTCGACCTCGAGTGCGGACAGCCGCCGAAGTTCGATTACGCCGCGCTGCTCGCCTCCCCGGCGCTGGCCCGCTTGCGGTCGCTTTCGCTCGACGGCGGCGTGCCAATGGCGACGCTGGCGGCGTGCCCGAACCTCACCAACCTCCGCGAACTGGCCGTCAACAGCGGCTACCTCACCGAAGCCGACGTCACAACGCTGCTGTCGAACCCGGCGCTCGCGAACCTGACGACCCTCCGCCTGTACGGCACGAACTGGGGCCAGCCGCGGCTGGCACCGGCGATGGAGGCGAGGCTGCGCGAGCGATTCGGCCCGGGCTGCCTGGAGTACTCGCCGGAAGAGCGCTGAGCGGTCAAGCCGGGAAAAAATCGGAAAAAAATCGCCCGGCCGATTTGACTTCTATTCTGTTATTGCGCACACTAAATATACGCCCGGATAAAATCGGGCGTGGGGTGTGCCGATCAGTTCAGGAGAGTCAGGGGGTTTGCGCGGGTCTTGAGCGGCAGTTCGACCGGGCGGCCGACACGGTGCGACTCGAACACGGCGGCGATCATCTCGACGATCGCGGTCGCGTCGCGGGCCGAGCATTTGGTGTCGCGGTCCTTCTCGATGGCGTCGATGAGGTCGGTGATCGCGGCGACGTGCCCGCCCTCGTAGGTGCCGTCCTTCCGCGACTCCGGCTTGCCGATGCCTTCCGAGGTGATCGTCTCCCACCGCGCCCCGCTGCGGTTGGGCGACCAACCGGGGTCGCGGAGGAGGTCGGCTTTGACGCCGTACCCGCTCTCCATCTCGATGATGCCCTTGGAGCCGAAAATCTGGATCGCGAAGCGGGTCGGCTTGCCGCCGGCCCCTTTGCGGCTGGCGAAGAAGCCGGTCACGTTCTTGGGTAAGGCGTAGGTCGCCTGGACGTGGTCGCCGGCGAGCGGGCCAATGCCCTCGGCGCCGTCCTTCACGTCGGCCTTGACGACCGGCTTGCCGGTCTGCGTGACCGTGGCGTAACACGACGTGGCGTTGCCGCCGGCGACGGCGCGCATCAGCCCGAAGATGTGTGAGCCGAGTACCCACAGGTCTTCGCCGCCGCCGCGGGCGTCCTCCTTGCCGCGGCCGCGGATTTCGAGCAGGTCGCCGATGGTGCCGTCGGCAATGACCTTCTGAACGGTCGCGAGCACTGGGGAGTACTGGCTAATGTGCGCAATGCCGAGCTTGAGGTGTCGCATGTCGAGCGCGTTGACGACCGCGTCGCACTCCTTCAGCGTGCGGCAGAACGGCTTCTCCATATAGATGTGGCAACCGGCTTCGGCGGCGGCCAGGAGCATGTCGTGGTGCTGGTCGAGCCACCGCGGGCAGATGCCGACGATGTCCGGTTTCTCCTTCGCGAGCATGTCGCCGTAGGAAGCGTAGCCGTTCTTGATGCCGGCCCGCTCGAGCGCCTTCGCGCGGCCGCCGGGGCTGGTGTCGGCGACCGCGACGATTTCGACGTTCTCGACCTTGCGGAAGGCGGCGTCCACGGCGTGTCCGTAGTCGCCGCGGCCGGTGGCGCCGATGATCGCGACGCGGTACTTCTTCGGCATGGCGGGGTTCCTCGGCGGGGTGACCGCGACTGTCGCACACCGTAACGCGGCGGTCAACCGTTCAATCCGGTCGGCGGGCGAAGTAGAATCCGGTTTTCCTCTCACCGGCGGGCAGTCATGAATCGCTGTGCGACCCTGTTGTGCTTGCTCCTGAGTTCCCCGGCGTGCGCCGCCGACGCGCCGAAGCCGCTCAACGTCGTTCTGCTGTACGCGGACGACTGGCGGCACGACACGCTCGGCTGCGCCGGCCACCCGGTGCTGAAGACGCCCCGCCTCGACGCGCTGGCGAAGGACGGCGTGCGGTTCACCAACGCCCGCGTCACGACGTCGATTTGCGGCGTCAGCAGGGCTTCGCTGCTGACCGGACAGTGGATGTCGCGGCACGGGAACCCGGCGTTCGCGATGTTCAAGACGCCCTGGGCGGAAACGCTGCCGGGGTTGCTCCGCGCGAGCGGCTACTGGGTCGGGCATGTCGGCAAGTGGCACTGCGGCCCGTTCCCGAAGGACAACTTCGACTTCGCGCGCAGCTACATGGGCAAACACTGGATCGAGAAGAAGGGCGAAAAACCCGTACACGTGACCGCGCAGAACGAGGCCGACGCGCGCGAGTTCCTGAAGGCGCGGCCGAAGGACAAGCCGTTCTTCCTGACGGTCGCGTTCTTCGCCGCACACGCGGAGGACAACAACCCCAAGCAGTATCTGCCGCAACCGGATAGCATGGCGCTGTACGCGGACGCCAAAGTCCCGGTGCCGGCACTCGCGACCGACGCGGCGCTCAAGAACCTGCCGCCGTTCCTCCAGAAGCCCGAGAACGAGGGCCGCAGGCGGTGGACGTGGCGGTTCGACACGCCCGAGAAGTATCAGGAGATGATGAAGAACTACTACCGGCTCTGCACCGAGGTCGATACCGCGTGCGGGCGCGTGCTGGACGAGTTGAAGGCGCAGAACGCGCTCGACAACACGCTCGTGGTCTTCACCGGCGACAACGGGTACTTCCACGGCGAGCGCGGGCTGGCCGACAAGTGGTATCCGTACGAGGAAAGCATCCGCGTGCCGCTCGTCGTCCGCGACCCGCGCATCCCGGCCGCTTCGAGAGGCACCACCAACGACGACTTCGTGCTGAACGTTGATCTCGCGCCGACGATGCTGGCCGCGGCCGGCGTCCCGGCTCCCAAGACAATGCAGGGGCGCGACTTCGCCCCGCTGTACGGCGGCGGGAAGGTAAGCCCGCCGTGGCGGGACGAGTTCTTCTACGAGCACGCGGTCATCGGCAGCAAGGATCGCATCCCCGCGTCGCAGGCGCTGGTGCGACGCGACGCGAAGTACATCCTGTGGCCGGACTTCGATTACGAGGAGTTCTTTGATTTGAAGAGCGACCCGCAAGAGCAAAAGAACTTGATCGGCGACATGAGCCGCGCGAAACTGCTCGCCGAGATGAAGGCGCGGTTCGCCGAACTGAAGGCCGCGGCGAAGTGACGGCCGTCACCGCCCGGAGAGCAACTTCGCCAGCTTGATGTGGTGCGGCCCGAGCTTGCCGCCGTAGTTGCCCGCGGTGAGCCGCTTCACCCCGGGGCACCGCGACGCGGCCAGCATCCCTTCGTAGGTCGCCTTTTCGACCGACGCGAGGTCGAGGCCGTCGATGACGATTTCGTACACGGCGTTCACGCCCTCCGGCAGCGCGGAGTTGACCACCCCACGAAGGGTCGGGCAGTAGGCGTCGTTGGTGCTGGCCTTCAGCGCCTTGTACTTGCTGCCGACCTTGCTGCCCGAGCGCACCACGCCGCCCGGGAACGGCATGATGACGCCCGGCACGGCGCGGATCGCCGCTACCGCGGCCTCGGCGGCCGCCAGTGCCTGCGCCTGCGTCGCCCCGAGGATGAGGAAGTTGCCGCCGCCGACCCCTTTGGTTGTGCCGAAGAGGTCTTCGCACAGGAATTCGCCGTCCATCGTCGGCACGCGCCAGTACCGCTTGCCGTCGAGCAGCTTGCTGATCTGCCAGCCGTCGCCGAAGTAACGGAGTTGCCCGCCGACCTTGATCGACTTGCCCGCGTCGCCCTCCAAGCCGTTAAAGCACGCGGTGGTGGCGCAGGTGAGTACGCAGTTGGCGACGCGGTTGGTGACGGCCTTCTGGAGGCCATCTCGGCTGAACCCGAAGAACAGCAGCGACACCCCGGGGCGGCCGTCGGGGGTCTCGTCGGGCGAAAGCTCGCGCTCGACGCCGGCTTCGGCGTCGCACCCGATGACGCTGGCCGCGTACCCGGTCGCCGCCTGCCCCGCGACCCGCGCCCACGCCATCGCTTCGGCGGTGACCAGCACGCGGGCCGCAGTCATCGGGAACGCTTCGGCGAACGTGTCTTCGACTTCAACGGCGTTGAGGGTGAGCAAGGCCGGTCGCTCCGCGAGGGGGACACACATCGTGTATGCGGACGGGGCGGCGGGTGCAACCGCGAGTTCGCGAGGTGCCGGCCGGTCACCGCTTAGCACCGGCGACCGGCGACGAAAACGCCGCGGCTTCGACTTTTTGCAATCCGCGGGGCGGGTAAGATCGTCTGCAATGACTGAGGCGTTGAAGTCACTCTCCGGGGGTGCGGTTATGTTGCGGAAGTTGCTGTGGGGTGTGCCGGTGGTGGGTGCGGTGGGCGCGGGCGTCGGGCTGGACGCGCTGTTCGCCGCGAACGAGGCCAAGCAGGACCTGAAGCCGGCGACCAACCTGCCGATCACGCGGGTGGTGCTGTTCAACAGCGGGGTAGGGTACTTCTCGCGGTCGGGCGAGGTCGAGGGCGACGCCCGCGTCGATCTGACATTCCCCGAGAGCGACATCAACGATCTGCTCAAGAGCATGGTGCTGGAGGACTTCGGCAAGGGCCGCGTCTCGGCCGTGTCGTACGACTCGCGGGAGCCGATCGCCCGCACCCTCAGCAGCTTCGCCATCAACCTGAACGGCAGCCCGACGCTGGCGGGGATCGTGTCGCAACTCCGCGGCGAGCGGGTGGAGGTCGCCGTCAGCCCGACCGCGGCCAACCAGCCGGGCAAGCTGTCCGGGGTGATCGTCGGCATCGAGAAGCAGAAGGTGCCGGCGGGCACCCAGACGGTTGAGGCCGAGGTGCTGAACCTGTGGTGCGCCGAGGGGCTGCGGGCGGTCAAGCTGAGCGACGCCCAGACCCTGCGGTTCGCCAACCCGGTGATCGAGAGCGAGTTCCGCCGCGCGCTGGAGGTGCTGGCGCTGAGCCACGACTCGCAGAAGAAGGCGGTGCAGCTGCACTTCGCCGGGGAGGGCAAGCGGAGGGTGCAGGTCGGGTACGTCGTGGAAGCGCCGATCTGGAAGACGTCCTACCGGCTCGTCCTCGCCGACAAGGAGAAGCCGTATCTGCAGGGGTGGGCGATGGTCGAGAACCCCACGGATGAAGATTGGAGCGGGGTCAAGATGGCGCTGGTGTCCGGCCGCCCGATCTCGTTCAAGATGGATCTGTACAACCCGCTGTACGTCGGCCGCCCCACCGTCGAGCCGGAGCTGTTCGCCTCCCTGCGGCCCGTCACCTACTCCGGCGGGTTCGGCAAGGACGGCGCGGCGCTCGCGGCGAAGCCGGGCGACGAATCCGGTCGGCGTGTGGCACTGGCTGCCGCGATGCCGCCCGCTCCGCCGGGCGCGGCACGGCCTGGGTTCGGAGGGGCCGGGGGAATGCCCGCGGCTGATGCCGAGATGCGGTTCGCCGAGACCGCCGACAAGGCGAAGGAGGCCGACCGCAAGCGGTACGCTCAAGACTTCGGCCGCGAACTCGCCGGCCGGATCAACGCCGGCGCGGTGGGGAACGCGGCGACGGCGGGTTCGCTGGGCGACTTCTTCCAGTACGTGATCGACCACCCGGTGACGCTGTCGCGGCAGAAGTCGGCCCTCTTGCCGATCGTCGGCAAGGACGTCGAGGGCAGCCGAGTGTCGATCTACAACCCGGCCGTCCAGTCCAAGCACCCGCTGCTCGGGTTGCGGCTGAAGAACACCAGCGGGGCGCACCTGAACCAGGGGCCGGTGACGGTGTTCGAGGGCAGCACCTACGCCGGCGACACCCGCGTCCTCGACGTCCAGCCGAACGAGGAGCGGCTACTGTCGTACGCCATCGACCTGGGCACCGAGGTCGATCCGAAGGCCGGGACCGGGGCCCAGAAGATCACCTCGGTCAAGGCGGTCAAGGGGATCGTCACCACCGTCACCAAGGTGACCGACGAGAAGACGTATCGCGTCGTCAACCGCAGCCAGACCGACCGCACCCTGTTGATCGAGCACCCGAACCGGACGAGCCAGGGGTTCAAGCTGGTGGAGCCGGCCAAGGCGGCCGAGGACACCCCCGAGGTGCACCGGTTCCAACTCCAAGTGAAGGCCGGCGAGACGGCCAGTTTTACCGTCAAGGAGGAGCGGGACGTGGCCCAGACGGTGCGGCTGACCAACGGGGCGGAGGGGCAGATGAGCTACCTCATCTCGCTGTCCGAGGCCGGCCCGGCGCTCAAGGAGAAGCTCAAGACGGCGCTCAAGACGAAGGGCGAGTGGGACGCGCTGGTGCGGGAGCTGGCCCAGGTGAACGCGGACCTGCAGCGGCTGAACCAGGACCAGGACCGCATTCGCAAGAACCTGCGCGAGACCCCGCCGGACGCGGACGTGTACAAGACCTACCTGAAGAAGCTGTCCGACCAGGAGAAGGAGATCGACGCCCTCACCACCAAGCAGAAGACGCTGATGACCGACGAGTTCGCCGCGCGCAAGAAGTACGAGGACTACCTCAGCAACATCTCCGACTGATTTGGGCAGTGGGCAGTGGGCAGTAAAGACAGCGAGACCGATTCGCTTCTAGCTTTATTGCCCACTGTCTGCTGCCCGCTGCTCACTTCTTCAGTTCCTTCAGGTGGTCCCACTTCGCGCCGAGCACCGACTTGCTGTCGCAGCCGAGCCAGCCGTCGAGGAGGGTTGCGTAGACGCGACGGAAGTCGGTGTGGTACTTCAGGTCGTCCTGTTCGAGGTCGCTCAGGCTCGGGTGCTTGCCGACCACCCCGCCCTTCACCGACGGCCCGGCCAGGAACATGCACGACGCGGCCCCGTGGTCGGTCCCGCGACTGCCGTTCTCGCCGACCCGGCGGCCGAACTCGCTGAACGTCATCACCCGCACCCGGTCGGCGTCGTTCGTCTCCTTCAGTTCGCGGAAGAACTCGCCGATGCTCGTGGCCAGTTCGCCCAGCAACTGCTGGTGAGCCGGCCCCTGGTTGGCGTGCGTGTCGAACCCGTCGAGGGTGAGGTAGAAGACGCGGGTGCCGAACCCGCGGGCGATCAGCCCGGCGATCAGTTGGAACTTCTGCTGCAACCCCGCGCCGAACGTCTGCACCGCCCCCGGCCCTTCGAGCAGCGTCCGCAAGTTCTCGACCGCGGTCAGCGTCTGCACCTGCCGCCGCTGCACGAAGTTGAGCAGGTCGTCGTCCGCGGCCGAAGTCGAGGTCGATGCCGGCTTCGATACGTCCTCGAGCAGTTTGCGGCGGGCCTCTTCGCGGTCGCTGCGGCCCTTGCCGAGGTCGAGCTTGAACGCGTCCTTGTCGCCGAGGCTGACGGCCCCGCTGCCCGGCGCGCCGGCCGCCGCGAGCGGCGCTTTGCCCTGCCCGACGTGCAGGATCGGCACCCCGCCGCCCCGCTGATCCATCTCGACCGTCGCCCGGCCGAGCCACCCGGTCTTCGCGGCCCGCGTCGGGTCGGCCGAATGCCAGATGTCCATCGCCTCGAAGTGCGAGCGGTCCGGGTTCGGATACCCGACGCCCTGAATCACCGCGAGGTGCCCCGCTTCCCACAGCGGCTGCAGCCCGGTCATGGCAGAGTGCAGCCCGACGTGGTCGTCGAGGGTGACGACCTGCTGCTTGGTCTGCCGGAGCGTCGGCCGGGCCTTGTGGTACAGGTCGTCGGCGTACGGAATGACGGTGTTGATGCCGTCGTTGCCGCCGGTCAGTTCGACGACGACGAGGATGTTGTCTTTGCCCTGCTCGGCGGCCTGCGCGGTCCGGGCGAGAAACCCGGGCACGGTCGGCCCGAACCCGAGCAGCGTGGCCGTCTTGAGGAAGTCGCGGCGCTTCATGGGGGCTCCAGAAGAGTGTTCACCACAGAGGGCACAGGAGGGCACGAGAGGAAGAGAGAAAGCAGAGAGAAGAAATGTTTTCAAGAACTCTCGTTTGCCTTCCTCTCGTGCCCTCCTGTGCCCTCTGTGGTAAACTCTGCTTTTAATTCAACTGATATTCGGGCATGGTCAGGATCGCGTGAACGGCCTCGCGGGCGCGGCGGGCGAACTCGACGCCGGTCGGCTTCCCGTCGGCCAGGAACGCCGCCAGGTTTTCAACCGCGGCCGGACGCACCCCGCCGGGCACGTAGGTGTCGAGCAGCACGCGCACCGCGTCGGCCGCGGTCGTCGCGTTCGCCTCTTCAAGTACGCGAACCGGGTCGAGGGCCTTCGGCGGGGGCACGTCGTCGCTCACCTCGAACCCGCTTACCGCCCCCGGCACGCGCCACAGCGCGCCGCTCGCCAGCACCGCGGCGAAGTTGTCGCGCTCGAGCGTGGTGGACGTGTTCAGCCAGGTACGGGAGCCGGGCCAGCCCTTCACGTTCGGCGGGGCGAACAGCGCCTGCCCCATCGTGCCCAGCCACTTGACCAGCGCGTGGTGCGGGATCGGGCGGTGGTGGTCGTCGCCGTCCGGGTACTGCCGGTAGATCGCCCGCACCGCGCCGACCGCGTACTCGACCGGACTCTTGATCCGCTTGCGGAACGCGTGGTCGCTGAAGAACAGCCGCGAGCCGAGGATCGTCTTCAAGAGCGCCGCGGTGTCGTAATCCGACTTGCGGTACTGCTTGCACAGGGGTTCCAGCAGCGCGTCCGGCGGCGGAACTTCGCTGACAAAGTAAGTGTAGAGCTTGCGGACCAGGAACCGCGCTGCGGCCGGTTGCTTGAGTACGATCTTGACGACGTCGGTACCGTCGAGGTTGCCCGACGTGCCGAGTACGGTCTTCGCGCCCTCGTCGTGCTGGGCGGGGTTGAACTTGAACGCCTGGCCGTCGGTGTGCCAGCCGGTGAACGCGCGGGCGGCCTCGCGGATGTCCTTCTCGGTGTAGTTGCCGACGCCGAGCGAGAACAGCTCCATCAACTCGCGGCCGTAGTTCTCGTTCGGCCGGCCCTTCACGTTGCTGTTCGAGTCGAGCCACAGCAGCATCGCCGGGTCGCGGCTGACGGCCTGCAACAGCGGCTCGAACCGGCCGAGCGCGTGCGTACGGAACAGGGCGTTCTGCCGCACCATCAGCCCGGCGTCGCGGACCTTCGCGATGCTGGTGGCGAAGTGGTTGTGCCAGAACAGCGTCAGCTTCTCGCGCAGCGGGAGGCCGCTGTGGAGCATGCAGTACACCCACCAGCCGCGAATCTGCGCGCCGTCGGCGTCCTTCTTGGCGGCCGCGAGGCCGGTGTCGTTGAGCGTGGCGGCGAGGTCGGCGGCCCCCGGCGCGCCGTTGAGCAGCAATTCGAGCGTGGAGGCAAACCCGGCCTTCTCGGCGGCCGCGAGTTCGGCGGTGCTGGCCCCGAACCCGGCGCGGCGGTACAGGTGCGCGGCCCACTTCCGCGACCACGGCTCGGCCGCCGACGGCTGCCACGGGGACCACGCGTCGGCGGGGTTGAGCTTGTCGAGCGGCGGCAACGCGGGCATCGGTGTACCTCCGGAAGTCACTTCACCGCCACTTCGACCCGCAGCCCGGGCGCGGACAGAACCGCCACGCCGCCCGTCACCTCGTACCCGAACGGCTTGCCGCTCAGCGGGTCGGCCGGGAGCGGCAAGCCGACCGCCGACAGCGCCGCCGGCACCCTCCCGCCGTTGCCCGCGGCGTACATCCGCAGCGCCTCGACGTGCCGCAGCACCGCGACACGACGCTCCAGCGCCACCTGCGCCCGGCGGGCGTCGGCCACGCTCGGGACGAGGTCGGCGAACAGCCCGTCGGCCCCGGTCGCCTTCGCGTCGGCTTCCCACGGCTTGAGCGACAGCCGCTTCAGTTCGTCGTCGCGCCGTTCTTCGTAATCGAGCTTCTCGTTCAGCAGGATCACGTGCATCGCGGAGAACCCGGCGGCCTTGTCGATGCCGGCATCGGCAAGGCGCTTGCGGGCGGCCGCGACCGCCTTCTCGTCCTTCGCGCGGGCGGTCAACTCGGCGCGAACGTTGCGCGGCGGCTTGCCGGCCTGCTCGCGGGCCAACCCGACACGCCCGGACACCCGGCCGACCAGTTCCTCCACATCCGCGTCGGATATCGCGACATCGGCCCGCAGTCCGCGGAGTTCCGTTTCGGCGGTCACGCGGTCGCCCTGCGCGCCCTTCCGAAGATCGACGAGCGGCAGCGGCAAATCTGTCAGCGCCCAGTACAGATTCGGGGCATTCGGCTGCTGCACCAGTTCGGTCAGCGTTTCGAGGGCCATCTCCGCGACCGCCTGCCCGGTGCGCGCCCCGGCGAGCGCCGGGTACTCGCCCAGGTGCTTCGCCAACTGGAACATCGTCTTGGCGGTCTTCAGCGCGTCGTCGAACTCGCCCCGGGCGACCTCGCCGCGGAACCGCACCTGCAGCGCGACCCCGAGTTCGCGGAGCGGCGGCAGTTCCGGCAGCCGGAGGTCGGCCCCGTCGTTCTGGACGCGCTCGAGCGCCTGCCAGTCGGCGGTGTCGAGCCGCGCCCCGTAGTCGGCCTGGTTGGTGGCGCTGCCGCCGTAGTTGCGCAACTCCTCGGCATTGAGTTCCTTCAGCGGCGTCACCCGCTGCCGCGCGCGAATCGCGACGCTGTCCTTGTCGAAGAAGAACCGGCGCTGCTCCATGAAGCAGCGCAAATACCACTGCGTCGCGTTGCCCGGCTTCAGTTCGCGGACCTCGGGCAGCAGTTGGTACTTCAGCGCCGGCCGGGGCGCGGCCGCCGGCGACACCGTCAGCCGCGGGGCCGGGTCGGCGGCCGCGGCCAAGAGGAGCAGAGCGAGCATGCGTGTCTCTCAAAAGTAGGTCACTCGCTCCGCGAGTGACGCCCTCAGCTACTTCGGCTGGAGCTTGTCCTGTATTGGTCTCTGGTGTCACTCGCTCCGCGAGTGACCTACTTTCTGATAATGACTTCGTAGTGCAGGTTGTACGCGGCGTTCTTCTCGTCGCCCTTCGGCGGTATGCCGCGGAGGTGGGCGACGCCGCCGATCACCTCGTAGCGGAACGGCTTGCCGGTGAAGGGGTCGATCGGCAGCGGCACGTCGATCTCCGACAGTTTCGCCGGCACCTTGCCGCCGTGTGTTGCGGCGTACAGGCGAATCGCCTCGACGTGCCGCAGCAGGGCGATTCGCTGTTCGAGCCGCCCCTGCGCCCGGCGGACCATGTGCATGGACGGCAGCAGCCCGGAGAACAGTGTGGCCTTGGCGGCCTTCCGCTCGGCCTCGTCCATCCGCGAGATCGCTTCCCATGTCGGCAGCGGGCTCAGCTTCATCAACTCGTCCCGCTGGATCTCGAACTCAATTCGCTCGTTCAGCAGGATCACCTGGTAATTCGAGAAGGTGGCGAGCCGGTCGGCCGGGATGCCGGTTTCGGTCAGTCGCTTCCGCGCCCCGGCCATGTACGCGTCGTCCTGGGCGAGTCCGGAGAGCCGCTCCTGCCCCCGGCGGTCGTTCGGGCCGTCGCCGGTCAGCCCGTTGATCATCTTGATCGCCGCCTTCAGTTGGGCGGTGGTCATCGGCTTCTGGTCGTCGAGCCCCAGCGACACACTCCCGGCGATCAGCCGCTCGCCCTCGATCCCGCGGTCGAGCGCGATGAAGGGCACGGGCAAGTGCGCGAGCGCCCAGTAGAAGTTTGGCGCGTCCGGCTGGCCGATCATCTCTTCGAGCGGCTGAATGGCCACGTTGGCGATGGCGATGGCGACGAGTTGGCCGATGATCGTCGGGTGCTCGCCCACGTGCTTCGACAGCGCGAACATCGTCTTCGCCGTAACGACCGCGTCGTCGAACCGGCGCTGGGCGATCTCGTCGCGGAAGCGGGCATGAAGCCCCTGGGCGAGTTCGCGCATCTTCTGCAAGTCGGGCAGCAGCAGGCCGATGCCGTCGGCGCGCAGCTTGTCGAGGAGTTGCCAGTCCGGCTTGTCCATGCGGGCGGCGCGATCGACCTGCTGGAGCGCGTTCTTGTCGAGCGGCGCGTCGATGCCGCCGGATTCGCGGTCGAGCACCGCTTTCATGTAGTTCGGGATGGGGTTCCCGGGGGTCTGCTCGCGGAGTTCGGGCAGCAGCAGGTACTTGAGTGCCGGTTTGGGCGCGGCGGTGGCATCGACGGTCAGCTTGAGGAGCGTTTCCGGCGGCGGTTCGGCCGGTTGGCTGAGCGCGAGTGCGGCCAGGAGTATGGAAATCACGGCAATTCCCGCGTTGCGAGTGTGTCCGACCTGAGAGACGCCACCGGGGGTAGGGGATTTCGCGAAAAGAAAAACAGAGCCACAGATGGACACAGATGAAACACAGATAAGACCAGAGGCAGAGTCGATCTGAACTCTCTTATCTGTGTTTCATCTGTGTCCATCTGTGGCTCAAGCCTTTTGTATTTCCCCGCTCACGCCAGCAGTTCGGTGCGGACGCGGCCGGGGCCGCCGATCGGGTACGGGCGGCCGAGTCGGTCGTGGATCTCGCCCGCCGGGTCGACGCCGAGCAGGTGGAACAGCGTCGCCACCACGTCCTTCGGCGAGAACGGCACCTCCGCGACGTGCCCGCCGATGCGGTCCGTCTTGCCGACCACGCGGCCCTTCGCGAAGCCCGCCCCGGCGAACGCCGCCGAGTACGCCCGCGACCAGTGGTCCCGCCCGCTGCCGCGCACGTTCTGCACCCGCGGCGTCCGCCCGTGCTCGCTGATCGCCACCACCGCCGTGTCCGCGAGCATCCCGCGGGCGTCGAGGTCTTCAACGAGTGCCGTGAACGCCGAATCGAAGCCCGGGCCGAGTTCGTCCTTCAGCCGCGGCAGGTGATCGACGTGCGTGTCCCAGCCGGTGTTGCCGATGCCGTACTCGTCCCAGCACACCGTCACGAACTTGCCGTCCGCTTCGAGCACCCGCCGCGCCGCGAGGCACGACTGCCCGAACAGCGTCATCCCGTACCGCTCCCGCACCTTCTCGGGTTCGAGCTGCACGTTCAGGGCGTCGCGGAGCCGGGGCGAGGTCAGCACCGACCGCGCCAGCGCCCGGTGCCGGTCGAACGCGGTGTCGGTTGTGGCGTCCGACGTGCGGCGGAGTGAATCCAGTTGATCGACCAGCGACACCCGCGCGTTCAACCGGTCGAGGGTGAGCGTGTCATCGGGTTGCACCGCTTCAAACCGGTCGCTCGGGCGGATGCCAATGTAAGGATCAGCGACCATCCGCGTGACGCTACCGTCGCCGGTGTCGCGGAGCACCTCGCGCAGGCCCAGCGCGCGGAACTCGGCCCAGACCGGGTTGTACGCGGGGCCGAGGAACCCGCCGGACGCGCCGCCCCGCGGCCCGCCGCGCTTCGACCCGAACGCGAACGGCAGCCAGTAGTTCCGCGGCACGGCGGGGGCTTTCGCATCGCCCTTCCCGCCCAGGTAGTCGATCACCGACCCGATGTACGGCCAGTGTCGCGGGTCGCGGTGCTGCGTCTCCAGTTGCAGGTCGGTGGTGGGCGTCGCGGAGAGCGCGAACGCGGTGCCGTGGATCGGGTCCGCGTGCGTCAGCGACCGCAGCACCGTGATGCGGTCGAGCATTCTGGCCGCACGCGGGAAGATTTCGCCGACGCGGACGCCCGGCAGCACGGTCGCTATCGAGCCGAGTGGGCCGCGCACCTCGGGCGGCGCGTCCGGCTTCGGGTCCCACGTATCAAGCTGACTCGGCGAACCCCACAGGTACATCAGGATGCACCGCTTGGCCGAACCGAATCCGCTGACGGCGGAAACCGGCGGCTTCTCGGTGGCGCGCGACCAGTTCGACAGCGACAACCCGAGCGGGGAGAGCGCGCCGACGTGCATGAGGTCGCGGCGGGAAAGGCCATCGCAGAAGCGCTTGTTCGAGCCGAGGATGCGGAGCATGAGTTCTCCCAGAAGAACCCACCCCCAACCCCTCCCTGCAGGGAGGGGAGAGAAAGCCCTTGCGCTTCGTTCGCGTCAACGATGCGCCAAGGTTCTGTCTCCCCTCCCTGTAGGGAGGGGCCGGGTGTGAGTTCTTCACCGATTCTGGAACAGCACGTCCATCGGCGCGCCGCTGCACACCCGCGACGGCCGGTTCTGCGAGTCCCGAATTTCGCTCTCCGGGTCGATCCCCACCGCGCGCAGGATCGTCGCCCCGACGTCGAACGGCGTCCACGACTGGCTCGCCGGCTTCGCCCCTACGCGGTCGCTCTTGCCGATCACCCGCCCGCCGATCACGCCCGCCCCGCCGAACAGCCCGCTGTACACGCTGGCCCAGTGGTCGCGCCCGGGGATCGACTCGCCCGGCAGCGTCGACACCTTCGGCGTTCGCCCGAACTCGCCGCTCACCACCACGAACGTCTGCTCCCACAGCCCCTGGGCTTCGAGGTCGTCGGCGAGGGCCGCGAGCGCCCGGTCGAGCCACGGCAGCAGCCGGGTCTTCATCCGGCCCCAGTTGTCCACGTGCGTGTCCCACGATTGGACGATGCCCATGTTCGCCTGCACGATCGGCACGCCCGCTTGCACCAGGCGGCGGGCGAGCAGCAGCGACTGGCCGAACTGGTTGCGGCCGTAGTTGTCGCGCACCTTGACCGGCTCGCGGTCGATGCGGAACGCCCCGGCCACCCGCCCGGACGACAGCAGTTCGAACGCGTGCTTCTGGTGCTCGCGGAACGCCGCGTCGCCGGTGCCGCCCGATTCGAGCTTTTCGAGCAGCCCGCGGCGGTCGTCCACGCGCCGCGGGTCGGTGCCCGCCGACAGGCTGAACGCGTCCATGCGGAAGTTCGGCGAGTTCGGGTCCTGCGTGACGAGCATCGGGTCGTTGCCCGGCCCGAGGAACCCGGCGTGCTGCCCGGGCCAGGTGAGCGGGCCTTCGATGAGCGCGTGCGGCAGGGTGACGCCGTTGGGCACGCCGTCGGTGCGCGGCTTCAGGTGGTTGAGGGCGGCCGCGTAGCACGGCCAGTCGCGGCGGGACAACACGTTGTCGAGGTCGGTCTGCCGCTGGTTGGGCATCGTGTGCCCGGTCAGCAACCGGTGCGTGCCCGGCAGGTGGCCGTTCTCGCCGTGCGACAGCGACCGCACCAGCGCCCACCGACTCATCCGGGCGGCGAGCATCGGCAGGTGCTCGCAAATCTGGATGCCGGGAATCGTCGTCTGGATGGGCCTGAAGTCGCCGCGAATTTCGGCCGGCGCGTCGGGCTTCATGTCCAGGCTGTCGATGTGCGACATCCCGCCGGTCAGGTTCACCAGGATGACCGATTTTGCGGCAGACCCCTTCGCCGCGAACCCCGGACGCGGCAGCGCGAGGCCGATGGCGGCCCCGGCGGAGGCGCGGAGGAAGTCGCGGCGCGCGACGGTAGAGAGGAGGGACATACGCGGTTCCGGCGAGGCGGGAGGACGCGGCAGGAGCATGAGTATACCCGAATTTCGGTCCGCGACGCAATTACGAACGCTACAATCGCCGGCGGCCTCTCCCCCGAACGCGGAGCCTCCCATGTGTACGCGGGCGCTGCTCGTCGTCTTCCTCCTCGCCCCGCCGCTGTCGGCGGAAGAACCGACCGCGAAGGAAGTGACATTTCACGGCTACACGAAGGCCGTCGAGATGACGTTGGGCAAGACGCGGGTCGTGCTGTGCCCGCAGGCCGGCGGGCGCGTGCTCGAATACTCCGTCGGTGGCGTCGATGCGATGTGGCTCGACGAGGTCGAGAAGAAGTGGCAGCCGGGCAAACCGGCGTCGATCAGCGCCGGGCGGTTCGACTACGGCCCGGAACTGACCGTCGCCCCGCACCCGTACGCATGGGGCGGCGAGTGGACCGCCGTCATCGGCAAGAACGGCACCGTGAAGCTCACCGGGCCGAAGGACGGTGGCATTCAACTCGTGCGCGAGTTCAGGTTCATCCCGCACGGCGATCACGTCGGCCTGTCCTGCACACAGACGATGACGAACGTGTCCGATGAGGTGCGCGAGGTGTGCCACTGGGGCCGGTCGTTCTCGCCGGGCGGCGGGATTTGCGTCATTCCGCTCGGCGACCGGCCGAGCCGCTTCCCGGGCAAGTACGCGATGTACGAAGACGGCGCCGTCATCAACGTGCGGAACAAGGACGACAACATCCGCGAGCGGGACGGCTTCCTCGAAATCCTGGCCCCGCCGCGCAAGCCGAAGCTCGGCTTCGACACCTACGCCGGGTGGCTGGCCTACAGCCTGCCGAGCGGCGCGCTGTTCGTGAAGACGTACGCGACGTTCCCCGACCGCGTGTACAACGAGGCCGCCGGGCTGACGCTGTCGGTGTGGTATCCGACCGGGCCGCGGATCGAGTTGGAGCCGATCGGCCCGCGCGAGCGGCTCAAGCCGGGCGAGTCCGCGTCATTCACCGAGAACTGGTGGCTGCTGACGCACCCGCACCCCAAGAAAGGCGAGCAACTCGACCTCAAGGCGCTCGCCGAACAGGTGAAGAAGCAGACGAAGTAACGGGCCGCGGACCAAGAGTCGGCCGGGGGCGCGTCATCGACCGGCCGACTCGTCCTTCAGCCGGATGTTGCGGAACTCCACCGCGTGGCCGTGGTTCTGGAGCATCAGGTAGCCCGTCCGCTTACGGTCGCGGATCGCGGCGACCTCCGTCTGGTCCACGTCCTGCACCACCCGGCCGTTGAGCGTGACGCGGAGGCGCGGCCCGCGGCAGATCACCTCCAACTCGTTCCACTCGCCCGCCGGGCGGGCGGCGTTAATTTCGGGGGCGACGGCGTTGTACAGCGCCCCGCTCGACGTGAGCGAAGCCGGCGTCCCGGCGTCGTCCTGAATCTGCACCTCGTACCCGGTCTTCGACGGGAGCGTCTCGTCCGGCAGGCCGTTGTACGGGGCCGGCACCCGCACGCAGACGCCGCTGTTGCACCCCTTGGGCATCCGGTACTCGAGCCGCAGCGTGAAGTCGGTGAGCTTGCGGTCGTAGCGGAGGAAGCCGCAGTTGCCGAGCGACCCGTCGCAGCTCACCACCCCGTCCTTGAGCGTCCAGGTCTTCGCGGCGTCGGGGTGGGCCTTCTTGAAGAACGAGTGCTGCTCCTCAACCCACCCGGTGAGGTCGCCGCTGGCGAACAGCCGCTCGCCCTCGTCGGCCGCCGCGAGCGTGACCGCCTTCGCGGGCGCGGCCAGCCACACCGGCTTCGCCACGTCCCGGAAGGTGTTGCGGCTCAGCACCACCCCGCCGGCGTTCGGCCCGACCATAACGCCGACAGCCCCGTGCTCGACCGTGTTGCCGTCGATGATCACGTCGCGGAACAGGTCGCCGCCCGCCCGCGCGGCCGGGGGCGCGTCGCCGGTCCAGGGCTGAACCACCAGCCGCTGGTTGTACCGCAACACGTTCCCGCGCTGGATGTGCCCGAGCACGGTGGGGACCGGCCGCCCGAGCGCCTCGTCGGCGAAGAACGGGGTGTTGAGCTTGTGATCGGGGTACTGGAGGGCGGCCGTCTTGGTGATCCGCAGGCGGTGGGTGTCCAGACCGGTGTAACCGAACGGAGTGTTCTTCTCCGGGTTCGGCCCGCGCATGCCAATGCCGGGGTGGTACGCGTGGGCATACTGGATCAGGTTGTCGCGGAACTGGACGAACCAGCCCATCTGGCCCCACAGCCCCTGGGTGCGGTCGGCCCGGCACCCCTCGACGGTGTAGTCGTAGAACGCGCCGTACAACTGGGCGAACGCGCTCGCGTCGGTGCAGCGGGTGTCGTAGACGATCATGTGCCGCATCAGCGACCACACGCCGACGGTGCTGGTGGCGTCGGGCACCACATCCCACGGCCGGTCGAGCGTCGCGCGGTCGGCGGTGTTCGACGTGATGACGCGGTACTGCCCGGCCCCCTTGCCGTCGAGGACCAGGGCGGTCATGCCCACGAACTCCTGCGGCACCCAACTCGCCCCCTTCGCCGCGAACGCCGCCGGCGCGCTCTCGGCCAGGGTGCCGAGCCAGCAGGTCGTCCCGACGTGGGCGCGGGCGTGCCGCGGAGCCACTTCGACGTACATCGGCCGCAGGGTCGTCTCCGGTGGGGTGGCGAATGGCTTGTCGAGGAACACCGTGTCGGCGGTGTTGTCCACGATCGTCCGCGCCTGCCCGCCGCCGGCCCCGCCCTGGAACGCGCGGACGAACACGGTGCCGCCCTTGAAGCACCCGGGCGTCCACCCGGTGCGGTACCCGTCCGGGCTGGCCTTGTCGGCGGCCGGGAACCGCAGGAACGGCTTATCCTTGCCGCCGCCCACCTCGACCGGGGTGCCCCAGTACTGCGCCGCCGGGCGGGCGGTCGGCAGGGAGCTGATGTCGAGCGTCATCGCCTCCCGCTCGCCGCGGACGAAGTTGTGCGTCGTGTTGTGGGCCGAGTACACGCGCTGCATCCCGGTCCAGCCCCAACCCCAGCTCGACGACGCCTTGATGTCGTTCCCCTCGCACACCACGTCGATGGCCCCGCCGCCGAGAGCCGTCCACGAGTAGCCCATGTGGTTGGCGAACGAGTTGCGCACGATCCGGCCGTTCACGAGGTTGGTGAACAACTGGTCGCCACCCTCGAACGCGCAGTCGCTCACCTCGCAGTTGCGGCCGTCGTGCAGGAAGACGTTCCGCACGCCCTCCCAGTACTTCTTGTTCAGCGCCGGGTTCTCCGTCACCGGCTTCTGCTGCTCCGGCCGGGACGCGAGGTGCTGGTGCTGCACCAGCAGCCGGCGCAGGAAGATATCGCCCCCCTGCCCCCACGGGCGGATGCGGGCGAGGGCGTCCGGCGGAACCAGTTTGGCGTTGTTGAACTCGGCCTGCACGTCGAGGATCAGCGTCTCCACCCGGCGCCCGGTGACGGTGAGGTTGTCCAGCCCGCAGCGGGGGCCGATGAGGACCGCCGCCTTGAGGTAGTCCTTCTCGTCCTTGGGGGCGTCGAGCGGCCACTTGAGCACGGTCGCGTCCCGGTCCGCGCCGCGCAGGACGGTCTTTTCCGGCACCAGAATCCAGTCGGTGAAGCGGTACGTGCCCCACGGGAACAGGACGACCCCGCCGCCGTTCTTGTCGGCGGCCGCGAGCGCGTCGCGGACGGCCTTCGTGTCGTCGGTCGCGTCGTCGCCCTTCGCGCCGAAGTCGCGGACGTTGAACACCTTGTCCGGCCACGCGGCCGCGGCCTTCACCTCCACCGCGAGGGGCGCACTCCAGGCCGCGTTGCCGCCGCGGCCGTTGTGGACGAACAGTTCGTAGGCTCCGGCTTCGAGCTTCGCCGGCAGGTCCGCGGTGAGTGCGAACGGCTCGACCTTCGACACCGGGAGGTCGGTCAGCGCCCCGCCGGCCTTCGCGCGCAGCACGAGCCGCGGCCGGGCGGCGGAGCCCTTCACCTGGAAGTCCTTGCCGACGATCTGCACCTCGGCCCCCGGCGGCGCCTGGTTGGCGGCGAGGCCAGGGCGAAGCGCGGTCGGCTGGAGGAACCACACCTCCGGCCGGTTGAGGACGCGAACGGCGCCGCGGTCCTTGCCGACGACGACCTGCGCTCCGTACACGCCGGGCCTGACGCCGTCGGGAATGACGAACTTCATCGACCCGTCGGTCGGCTGGACGGCCGCGGCTTTGGAAGCGTTGGCCGGGACAGCCGGGAGTTCGCTACCCGGGGCGGCCGTCTTCTCGTCCGGCTGTCGCCAGACCAAGACGTGATCGGCCTCCTTCAAACCGCCGCCGTAGAGCAGCACCACGTCGCCCGGACCGACCCGGTCGGACGCCCAGAAGGTGACCGGACTCGCCTCGACCGGGTGGCCGAACGTCAGCGCAGCGAGGGTGAGCGAGGCCGTCGCCAGGGTTCTCATGTCGGAATCCCAACCGAGCAGTAGGTGACGAATTCGCGCCGCGGGTGGCGCGGGCCGAACAACCGGGCTGACCGGCCGGCGCGAGTGTCAGCGGGCGTTCAGAACCTCAACGCGAGTACCGAAGTACCGGTTTATGAATTCTCGGACGCCGGGCGGTACTCGGGCGGCAGTTCCGTGGCACGGCGGACCTCGATCTTGCGGAAGAAGATCTCGCCCTTGACCGACTGGAAGCGGATGCGGCCGCGGGTGAGCGGTTCGTCGCCCGGGGCGCGGCGCGACCGGGCCAGCGCCAGCACCGGCACGCCGTTGACGACGTGGACCGACCAGTCGCCGACGCACACCAGCGCCGCCCGGTTCCACCGCCCAACCGGGGCTTCGCGGTTCACCTGCGCGTCGATCCGCTGCCCTCCGGGTTGCTTCGGCACCACCCCGCCGCCGCGCACCTCGCCCACCTCCACCCGCAAGCGGTCGTTGAGCCGCAGGTAGCTGCCGGCCCGCTGCAGGTGCAGTTGCATGCCGTGCGTGCCCTTCGACCCGACCGCCCCGGTGCAGTGGTAGCGGACGCTGGCCAGGTGGTCGCCGTCGGCCGCCCCCCAGCGGTACTCGAACCGCAGGTGGAAGTTGTCGAACTCGCGCTCCGACTCGACCCCGCCCAGCCCGGTGCCGGTCGCGCGCAGGGCCGGCTGCCCGTCGAGGTGGACGAGCGAGAACTCGCTCCGCGGCCCCTTCCCGATCGGCGTACCGCCCTCGGGCACCACCGGCCGCCAGCCGGCGAGGTCGTGCTCGTCGAGCAGCGGCTCCCAGGCGTCCACCCGCGCGAAGCTCGGCCGCGCCGCCACCGCGGGCGGGTCGGGGGCGCGGCCCTGGGGCGACGACAGCAGGACCGACACGCCGGCCGCGACCGCCAGCATGGCCGCCGCCCCGACGACCGCCGCCAGCGCCTCCCGCCACCGCTGCGCCCGCGGCGGGGCGACCAGCCGCTCGAGGGCGGCCAGCATCGCCGCGGCCGACGGGTAGCGGTCCTCCGGCCGGACCGCCATCGCCTTCAGCACCACCCGCGCCGCGGCCTCGGGCACGGCCGGGTTCAGCGCCCGCGGGTGCGGCGCGGGCGTGCGGAGTTGCGCCGCGATCACCTCCGTCACCGAGTTGCCGGCGAACGGCGGCTTGCCGGTCAGGAGCGCGAAGTACGCGGCCCCCAGGCCGAACACGTCCGTCCGGCGGGTGAGTTCGCCGCCGTCGCGCTGCTCGGGCGACATGAACGCCGGCGTGCCGGCCGTCGAGCCGACCCCGGGCGCGCCCGCTTCGGCCGTGGACAGGCTGAAGTCGGCCAGTTTGGCCCGCACGTTGCCGGAATCGGGCAGGAGGATGTTGCCCGGCTTCACGTCGAGGTGCAGGAAGCCGGCGTCGTGGATGGCGGCCAGCCCCCGGCACGCGTCGATGATAATGCGGGTGGCGAGTTGCCAGCCGAGCGGCCCCGCCTTGACGCGCTCGGCGGCCGTCCCGCCGCTGACGCACTCGAGCGCCAGGAAGGTGACCCCGTTGGCCTCGCCGGCTTCGAACACCGCGACCACGTTCGGGTGCAGCAGTTGCCCGGCGAGCCGGGCCTCGCGGAGCAGTCGCTCGCGGGCGAGCGGGTCGGCCGAGAGCGCGTCCGGCAGCACCTTGACGGCCACCTTGCGGCCGATGACGGCGTCCTCGCCCTCGTACACGACGCCCATCCCGCCGCGCCCCAGGATTGCCGTCAGGCGGTACTTGCCGAGGGTGTCGCCGACGGCCGGCGGGGTCTGCCCGAACGCGGCGCGGACGGCCGCGGAGCGGTCGGGGAAGCGGCCGAGGTAGTCGGCCAACTGCGGGTTTTCACCGGCGGCCCGCCGCCACTCGAGTTCCAGCGCCAGCAGTTCGGTCAGCAGCACCCCGCGGAGGTCCGGCTCGACGCGGGTGAGGTGGTCCTCGATGTGCGCCGTTCGGCCGGCCGACTCGAACGCGACGCACGCGGCATCGACCCGCCGCTTGGCGGCGACCGGCAGCGCGAGGAAGGTCGGTGGGGTGTCGTGGGTCATGGTGTCGCGGCCGCGCGAAGGGCATCACCATGAATACCACATCTCCACACGGCTCGCGAGGGCGAAAGCGGCGGTTCAGCCCCGCGGGTACGGGACGGTGAGGGTCACGTTGCCGCCGGGGTTGAGCACCGCGACCCGCGCGCCGTCCGCCCATTCGACCGTGACCCGCTCGGCGGTCGGCGACTCGCCCAGACCGAAGTGCGCGACCGGCTCCGACTGACACCCGCCGCCGGCGCACACGCCCTTGACCCGCACCCGGCCGCCGTACTCGGCGCGGACCGTCGCCCCGCGGGCCGGCGCGCCGAACCGCGTCAGCGGGCGCACGCGGAGCCAGTTCCCGCCGGCCGCCCGCGCCTTGTACAGCGACAGCGGTTGGTCCGCCCCGTCGTCCCGCGCGACCAGCAATTCCAACACGCCGTCGCCGTCGATGTCGCACACCACCGCGCCGGTGCCAAGCCCGTCAGGGTCGAGCGCGGCGCCGGCGGGGAGCATCGCGAGGTCGAGCGTATCGCCATCTGGTGAAGCGCGGAACACCCGATTCGGCTCGCCGCCGTTGACGAAGAACAGTTCGTCGGTGCCGTCGTTGTCGAAGTCGGCCGCGACCACGGCGCGCACGGCCGACGGGAACGCCAGCCCCGGCGTGGCGCGATCCTTCCAGCCGCCGCCGGCACGAGTCATCACGCGGTGCGGGCCGTCGGCGTTGCCCCAGCACAGCCCGAACCGGCCGCCGGCGTCGAACGCCGCGGCCGCCAGCCCCGGCTCGTCGGAGTCCGCAAGCCCCTGCGCGCACGCGACGTCGCGGAAGGTGCCGTCGCCCCGGTTGCGGAAGGCGAGGTTCGGCCCCCGCTCGTTCAAGATCAGCAGGTCGGGGTGGTCGGAAAAGAGCGGCAAGGCGAGCACGCCGCGGGCGAACGTGGCCCGGGCGAGGCCGAGCGGCGCGGCGAGGTCGGCAAGTGCGCCGCCGGGGCCGAACTCGTACAACCGCAGCGGGCGGCCGCAGTTCGCCACGGCAAAGCCGTACCGCCCGACGCCGCGACGGTCGATCACGGCCGCGGCACGCCCGCAGGCGAGGTTCCGCGCTCCGCGGTTCTCCGGACGCTCGAACAGGTCGAGCCACCGGCCGCCGGGCAGTCGCCGGAACAGCCGATCGGCCGTCCTCTCGGCGGTGGTGAAGTACAGTTCCTCGCGGCCATCGCCATCGATGTCACCGGCCACGACACTAACCGCAGAGCGGTCGGGGTCGGCCAACTCCGGCGGGGCGCAGTCGCGCAAACCCCCACCAGACCATACGAGGACGCGGTTCGGGCCGTCGGCCCCGGCGACGACGAACGCCAGTCGCCCCGCGCCGAGGTCCGCGACCGCGACGCCCCCGTGACAGGCCGGCGGGTTTCGCTCGATCAGGTGCGACACGTCCTCGAACATCAACCCAACCGTACCTCACGGCGCGGGAAGCGCAACCGGAAAATTCGGCCGCGGCGCGAGTTGTTGCCTAACTATACGCGGCAGGGCGGCTACGCTGGCACCGGGAGGTCCGCCGTGAACGCTCACCGCCTCTGGCCGGTCGCCGCCGCTTCGCTCGCGCTCGCCCTCGCGGCGGGCGCGGCCGAGAAGGACGCCTTCGGCGACCTCATGCCCGATGGCGCCACGGCGCGGATGGGCACCCCGCGAATGCGCGTCGCCACTTACGCGCCGCCAGCGCTGTCGGCCGACGCCAAGTATATATTCGTTCAATCCACCGCGGGATTGCTCCAGATCGATCCGATTTCCGGCGCCGCCGCCGGGAAGCCCAAAATTCAGGTGTACGGCGGGCAGTTGGTGCCCGCGAGCGGCGGGAAGAACATCGCCGTCGCCGGCGCCAACGGGGCGACCGTGGCCGACTTGGCGACCGGCAAGGCGTTGGCGCGGGTCGAGCGCCGGCTGCCGGGGGCCGACGCGGCGGCGCTGTCGGCCGACGGGCGGTTGCTCGCCCTCGGCGCGGCCGGCGACGGCATCAAGCGCGAGCCGCTCGCGGTCCTGCTGTGGGACGTCAACGGCGACCGCGAGATCAAGCGGCTCGGGGTGCCGCAGAACGACGACGTCCGCGTCGCGCTTTCCGGCACCGGCGGCACGCTCGCCGCGTGGGGGCTGTTCCGCGCTCCGGAGGCGAAAGGCTTGGCCGATCCATCCGCCGACATGTCGCGCGTTGTCACGGTCTTCGATGTCGCGAGCGGGAAGGAGCAGGCGCGGTTCCGCTCCGCCGGTTCGCCGCCCGCGACGGTCTGCCTGTCGCCCGACGGGGCGCTGGCGGCGGTCGCGCCCGGCAACGGCACAATCGAGTTGATCGACGCGAAGACCGGTGCCCTGAAGTCGCTGTTACTCGGCCGCTCGCGGTCGGGTCGGGCACTTTCGTTCAGCCCGGACGGCTCGACGCTCGCTGCGGCGGCCGAGGACGGCGCGGTGCAGCGGTGGAAGGTGGCCGACGGCTCGCGCCTTTCCACCACCGAGCCGCCCGTCGGCGCCCCGACCAACACGCAAGTTCGCGCCGTCTCGGCGGAGCAGGCGGTCGCGTGGGGGATGCGCGGGTCGGCGGTCGCGGTGTGGGCGGTGCCGTCGGGAAAACTGCTGAGCACCGACGGCGGGCACGTCGGGGCGGTTCGCGGGCTGGCGGTCACGCCGGACGGCAAACAGGTTCTCACGTCGGCCGAAGACGGCGCGACACTCCGTTGGGAACTGGCGACCGGTAAGCCGATGGGCGCGGTCCCGCTGCGGCTGCCGGACGTCGGGTTTGGCGCGCAGCCGGGGCCGGCGGCGCTGTCGGCCGACGCTCGATTCGCGCTCGTCCGCGACTCGACAGGAGGCGTCGGCGTTCACGACCTCGCGACCGGGGCGCAACAGTACGTCATCCCGGCGGCGCTCGACGGCTATTCGCAAGGGTTCTTCTCGCCCGACGGCGGGAGGATCGTGGTGACGACGTCCGCGTTCGACCCGAAGAAAGGCCCGTGTCGCGTCGCAGTGTACGAGGCGGCAAGCGGCAAACGTTTGGGCGGTGTCGAGTTGCCAGGCTACCGGTCGGTGGTCGCCGCGGTCACGCGCGACGGCAAGTTCGTGGTCACGGCCGGGTTCAAGCCGGGCGCCGGCGACCGCGCGGCGTTTGTGGTGGGCGGGTGGGACGTGGCGAGCGGCGCGCGGTCCGGCGAGTGGTCGGAGGAGGCCGGGGTGAACGCCCCGCACGTCGCGCCCGCGACCGACAACGTGAGCGCGGCGGTGGTCACGTCGCGCGGGCGGGTGGTCGCGTTCGGCATTCGTACCGGGCGGGTCGGCGAGCCGCTGAAGCTCGACCGCGTGCCCGGTTCGATGCCGGTGTTTGCCCCGGACGGCAAGCGGATCGCCATCGCGGGGCCGACCGATTACCTACCGGCGCCGTCGTCGCAATTAGTGGTGCTCGACTGGCCGTCGGGGGCGGTGCGGCACACCTTCCGCGCGCCGGGCGGCGTGCCGGGGGTGATGGCGTTCAGCCCCGATGGCAAGGCGCTCGTCACGGGGTTGCCGGACACGACCGCGATCGTGTGGGACGTCAGCAAGTAGCCGAACCTTCGCACGTTCGCCGGTGTCTTTCCGATTGCCACCTCAGGAGGACCGCCGATGACCATGCACGTTGTCTACTCGCACGAATGCCCGTCCTGCAAGGCGTACTACATCCCGTACGATGCGGACGTGCCGTGCCCGCGGTGCGGGCTGGTCGAGGACGAGCGGTTCGACTACATCCCGCAGGCGGCCGCGTCGATGCGCGTCAACAAGCAACACGGCGGCACCTACACCCCGGGTGCGTGGTGGGTCGGCAGCCTCGGCGACCACATCCTGATGCTTCTGTTCGGCCTGTTCGACGGGTACGACGCGGTCGGGGATCAGGCCGGGTTCGAGCAGTACCTCGAACAACGACTCGCCCAGATGCAGTGGGGCGACCAGGAGTACATGCGGGATCACCTCCGCGGCATCGCGCTCCGCGTGCGCGCCGAACTCGGCGTCACTTGACCGAATCGCCCTCGCCCAGGACGGTGACCACGCCGCGACCGCCATCGACGCGCAGCGACTGGCCGGTTTTCAGCCGGTCGGTGACGCCCGGCAGGCCGGCGACCGCCGGCAGGCCGAACTCGCGTGCCACGATCGCGCCGTGCGACAACACACCTCCTGTCTCCATGACGAGCGCACGCGCCCGAACGAACAGCGGCACCCAGGCGGGGTCGGTGGTCGGGCACACGAGGACGTACCCGCCCTCACCCGGCGGCGCGGCGGTCGGCTCCGTCAGCACCAATGCCGGCCCCTCGGCCACGCCCGCCGACAGCGCGACGCCTTCGAGCTTGTCGCCGCCCGCGGGCTCCGGCAGCGGGCGGCCGATCGCGTCGAGGTCGTCGCTGAACAGCACCGGCGGCACTTCCAGCGACAGTTGAGTCTGGCGGAGCTTACGTGCGATGGCGATCTCGGCCGACAGGTCTTTGCCCGCGAGCAGGTCCGGCAGGCGGTCGGGCGTCAGGAACCAGATGCCGCCGTTGAGGGCGAACCGGCGGTCGAGTTCGAGCAGCGCCCGGCGGATGACCGCGTAGCCCATCAGCAGGTAGTGCTTCCCGGCCTCGCGCAACCCCAGATAGAGGCGAAGGCGCTGCACCTTCTGCTTCAGTTGGTCGCGGAACGGCCCGGAGAGTTTGGCCTCGTCGGCGACCTTCTCCACGTCGGCCGCGACCGCCTCCCGCGTGCCGGCCGTCTTGCCGCGAACGAGCTTGTCGAGTTCGTGCGGGGCTTCGGCCCACCGCGGCTGGGCGAGTTCCATTTCGTTGGTCCCGCGGTGCCCGAACCGCTTGAGGAACTCGGCCCGCGACAGCCTGCCGCTCGCCAGTTCGCGCACCCCGCCGGGCAGGTTGGCGGATTCCGGCGGCGCGGCCCCGAGCGACAGTTCGCCGACCGCGGCCCGCGCCCGCTCCTCGCCGAGTCTGGGCTTTAACGCGTCGAACACCTCGTTCCAGGCGAGGTCGGCGAACACGGTCGGCTTGAGACTGTGGCGGGCGAACTCGACCAGTGTCCGGGTCGTCCACTCCTCGAACTCGCGCACCAGTGCCGGCGGGTCGAGTCGCGCCCAATCCTGGGCGAGCGACATCTGCGCGAGCTTGGCGAATTCAGGGGCCAACTCGCTCTCGAACTTCGGCCCGAACGTGAGCGACAACTGCTTGGTCGCGTTCATGACCCGCGTCAGGCTGAGCACCACGCCCGGCAGGCCGAGCAGGCCGAACACGCACCCTTGACCGGCGAGCGGGTTGAGCGCCGGCTTGGGGTCGAGGGCCTTCCGCGGCTCCTTCTTGTAAAGCCCGAGCGGGTATTCGAGCGGCGGGCGGGCGAACTGCATCCGCGGCAGCCGCGACAGGTTCGCCATCGGCCGGCCGGCGACGAGGTCGAACCCGGACAGCGACCCGAGCGCCGGGTCGGGCGCCGCGCCGAGGTCGCGGTTCATCGCCCCGAACCCGCCGTCGGCGGCCAGCATCCGCTGCACCACCGCCCACGTCATCGGCGTCGGCTCCGGCAGCACCTCGCTCAGGTTGTACCGCACCCACGCGGTGCCGCGCGGGTCGGCTTTGGCCTTCAGATCGGCGATGACGGCCTGCCGCACCTGCTCCCGCTCGCCCGCGGTCGCCACGGTGATCGGCCGGGCTTGCAGCAGGTGGAACGCGCCGCCCGCGTAGGCCCACTCGATGTCCCGGGCGTCGCCGTAGAACGCTTCAACCCTGCGCCCGAGGTCCGCGAGCTGTGACAATGCGGCGTCAGTCAGGCAGAACTGCCGCTGAAGCTCCGGCGGGACATGTTCCTCGGTTCCGCCCACGACGCGGACCGCTTTCGAACCGAGGGCGCGCGACAGCACCGCGCCCGAGGCGCGGTCGAGGGTAAACCGATCCGGTTGCACGCGCCCGGACACCACGACCTCGCCCAGCCCCCACGCGGCTTCCGCCAGCATGCGCTTCCCATCGGCGTCGAGCGGGTCGCGGGTGAACAGCACGCCGGCCGCCTCCGCCGGCACCAGCCGCTGCACCACCACCGCCATCGCCAGTTCGGCCGCGTCGATGTTCTGCTTCTCGCGGTACGCGGCGGCGCGCTCGGTGAACAGCGACCGCCAGCACCGCTCGATCGCGTCGAGGATGCGCTCCTCGCCTTCGACGCCGAGGATCGTTTCCTGCTGGCCGGCGAAGCTGGTGTCGGCCGCGTCTTCGGCCGTCGCGCTCGACCGCACCGCGACCGGACCGTCGCCGATCGAGTTGTACGCGCCGGCGACCGCGCGAACGAACCCCGGATCCGACCGCACGCCGCGGGTGGCGAGCCGGCGGTACGCCTGCGTGGTAACGACGAACCCGTTCGGCACCGGCAGCCCGGCGACGGCGGTCTTGCCGAGGCTCAGCCCCTTTCCGCCCACGAGCGCGGCCGTGGCGTCGGTGATCTCGTTGAAGAACAGGATGTCCGGCATGTCACTTCCGCTTTTTGAGAACGCCGGCCTCGTCGAGCAGCGACCACAGTTGCTCCCACACCGCCTCCGGCGGGAGCGACCCCAGCCCGCTCGTCGCCCAGTGCCGCGCCGCGTCGGCCAGGCACTGCACCGCGTCGGCGCGGACCGCGGCGTCGTCCACGTTGGCCTTCGGCGCGCGGGGCGAACCCACCCCCCTGCCCCCTCCCTGCAGGGAGGGGGAGAAAGAACCTCCGCGGGCCGAATCCGCGACTGTGTTGTTAAACTCTTTCTCCCCCCTCCCTGCAGGGAGGGGGGTTGGGGGGGTGGGTTGCCCGCGCTTCCGCGGCCTTCCGTCCAGCGCTTCGTTGCCGATCTGGTCAGCCCGCTTGTTCTGCTCGCGGCGGACGTGGGTCAGCGTCACACGCTCGAACTGCCGGCGGAGTTGGGACGCGCGTTCGAACAGCGCCCGCAGGTCGTCGTTCTTGACCTTGTACTCGCCGTTCATCTGCTTGACGAGCAGTTCGCTGTCGCTGTACACCTGCAGCGACTTCACCCCGAGTTCGGCCGCGAGCGTCAGCCCCTCGACGAGCGCCGTGTACTCCGCCACGTTGTTCGACGCGGTGCCGATCGCGTCGGCCTCTTCGACCACAGGCATCCCCGGCCGGGCGAGCACGACCGCGTAGGCCGCCTTCCCCGGGTTGCCGCGGGACGCGCCGTCGATGTGCATCGTCGCCGGTTCGGACATCGTTCGCCCCGCCTCACGTCGGCCACTGCTAGAATGCTCCCATTGTCGGAAACCCGGCGTGCCGCGTACAGCACAGTAGCGGAAACGCCGCCGGCGCGGGCAGGCGAGAGGCGAATGAGCGAGAGTTGGCTGATTCTGGAGACGTCCGGCCGGGTGGCGAAGGTCGGGTTGGCCCGCGACGGCGTCGTGCGGCACCGAGCCGACCTCGACGCGGCACGCCGGCACGCGCGCGAGATGATCCCCACGATCCAGACCATGCTGGAGACAGAGGGGTTGACGCCGACCGATCTGACGGGCGTGATGGCGGGCCGCGGTCCCGGCAGCTACACCGGGCTGCGCGTCGGGCTGGCGACCGCCAAAGCGCTGGCGTTCGCCACCGGCAAGCCGCTCCGCGCCGTGGACACGTTCGCGGCGATCGCGGAGCAAGCGCCCGCCGAGGCCACGTCCGTTTGGGTCGTCGCGGACGCCCTGCAAAAGCAGGTGTATATTCAGCGATTCGACCGCACTGCGACCGGCTGGGCTCCGTTTCAGGAACTATGCATCGGAGCGGTGGACGAGTGGCTGAATTGGCTCCCGGCAGGCGTACACGTCAGTGGTCCCGGTGTGACCGTATACGCCGACAACATTCCGCAGACGTGCCACATTGTGGCGGAGGCCGACCGCGAGCCACGCGCCGAGAGCGTGTTCGCGGTCGGATTGCGGGTCGCGCCGCTGTCGAAGGAGGAGTTGTTCGCACTCGAACCGCTGTACCTCCGCGGCAGTTCGGCCGAGGAGAAGGCGAAGCAGGCGTAAACCCTCACCGTTACTTCCCGTCGCCCTTCGGATTCGTGACCGGCATCGGGGTCGGCAGTTCGTACTGCGGGACCACGCTCGGACCGCCCTGGATCGGGAGCGGGCGGGTGATGTTCGGGTACACGCCCGGCGGGTGCGTGATGGGCATCACGTCGCCGGTGACGGGGCCGTAGCTCACCGGCACGCCGGCCACCGGACCGCTGTTGCACCCGTGACACGGCGGATCGACCACCGGGCCGCCCACCACCGGGCCGACGCCGACCGGTTCGCCCACCACCACCGCCCGCCGGGCCAGGAGCGGCCGACAGTCGGGGCAGCCGTCACGCCAGTTTGGGTGGTTCGCACGCCACCGGGCGACCGGGTGGCACCCGGACGCGAACAGTTGGACCGCCGCGGCGGCGACGCCGAGGCATAAGAGGCGCTTCTTCATAGGTGACTCCGTTACGCGCCGCAGGCCGCGGCTGTCACTGCCGACGGCCAATCATGCGCGGCGGGCGGAGTCGGGCAACCGACCGGCGGCCGGATTCAGCCTGAGATTGGAGAAGCGGCGGAGTATTGGCGCAACGGCGGGAACTTGATCGCCTGACGATCCTGTACCGGCCGGGCAATCTGTGCCGGCTTGCCCGGTCTCGCGCCGGCGAAGGTGGAACGGCGGCGCGGATTGTCGGTTTGCCCTTCGGATGCCGGATCAGTGGTGCGGCACGCCCGGGCCGGGGCTGAACGAGGTGCCCCCGGGGGTCGGGCAGCACGGGGCCGGCGGGGCGAAGCTGCGGTTGTCGTCGCAGCACCGGCGGCGGCACCCGCACCCGGTCGGGAGCAACATCGAGAACGCCGCGAGGGCGAGAAGAATTCGCTTGAACATCTTGTGTCGCTCCGTCAGTTCGCGGGGCCGTCCGCGGGTTCGGGTTGAACGCGGGAAGCCGCCCGCGGGGCCGCGGAGTCGGTCGCCGGCACTCCGCCGGCGGCCCGCGGCCGACACACTGGATAATCAAATGTAGGGCCGGTTTGCGCGCGGCCCGCCGAACACTTGAGCGAAACCGCCGCGTTTCGCGGGGTTCGCGAACGGTTCTACCGGTTACGCCGAACCGAGCGACTTGCGAAGCCCGGCAAGGAATGGTAGTTGCACCGGTTGCACCGGGCCGAACCGACAGGGGACGCGAATGAGCAGGCCGAAGTTCGTTGACGTTCGGATGCGCGGATTCGGCCCGCGGGCGGCCGTGGCCGACGTACTCGCCCTGCTCGACGCCCGCACCGCTCCCCTCGCGGCCGAAACCGTCCCGCTCGGGCGTGCTGCCGGCCGCGTCCTGGCCGAAGCGATCACTTCCGATGTTGATGTCCCGGCCTTCGCCAAGTCCGCGATGGACGGCTACGCGCTGCGGTCGGCCGACACCGCCGGCGCGAGCGAGCAGCGCCCGGTCGCGCTCGCGATGGTCGGCGAAGCCATGCCCGCGCGCCCCTACGAGCGTGAGGTGGGGCCGGGCGAGGCGGTGCGCGTCACCACCGGCGCGCCGCTGCCGCCGGGCGCGGACGCGGTGCTGGTCGCCGAGCAGGCGCGGCCCGACGGCGAGCGTTCGATCCTCGCGCCGGTCGAAGTGGCCGCCGGCAAGCACGTCGTTCGCGTCGGCGAAGACGTGGTGCGGGGCCGCACCGTTCTGAACGCGGGCCGGCGGCTGCGCCCGCAAGACGTCGGGTTGCTCGCCTCGATCGGGAAGCCGAGCGTGGACGTCGTCCGCCGGCCGCGGGTCGCGATCCTCGTGACCGGGAACGAACTCTTACCGCCGGGCAGCATGCCGAGCAGCTATCAGATCGCGGACAGCAACTCGCCGATGCTCGCGGCGCTTGTCGAGCGTGACGGCGCGGAAGTGGCGTTCATCCAGCGGGTTCCCGACGATTACGCCGCCGTCCGCGACGCGATGGCCGCCGCCGCGGTCGCCGCAGACGTGGTGCTGGTGTCCGGCGGCACGTCGGTCGGCGCCGAGGACTTCGCCCCGCGCGCCGCAGTCGAACTGGGCGAACTGGCCGTTCACGGCGTCGCGCTGCGCCCGGCCGGGCCGCTCGGCGTCGCGTTCGCACCGAACCCGCTGTTCCTGATCCCGGGCAACCCGGTGTCGTGCCTGTGCGCCTACGACCTGTTCGCCGGGCGCGTGGTCCGAAGGCTCGGCGGGCGCGCGTGGGAACTCCCGCACGCCCGGCGCCCCCTCCCGCTCGCCGCGGCCGTCGTTTCGGCCGCCGGGCGAACGGACTACGTCCGCGTGCGGCTCGACGGCGACGCGGTGACGCCGCTGGCGACCGGCGGCGCGTCGAACCTGAGTTCGGCGGTCGCGGCCGACGGCTTTATCCTCGTCCCGCCTGACCGCGACGCGCTCCCCGCGGGTGAAGCGGTCGAAGTCCGGCTGTACGACGGCGAAGGCGGAAACCCACCCCCGGCCCCCTCCCTGTAGGGAGGGGGTGACGGCGAGAACCGCTTCCTGCGTGTCCGCGAGCGTTGCGCGCTCGTGTCGCGCCGATTTTCTCACCCAACGTGCCACCCCCTCCCTGCAGGGAGGGGGCCGGGGGGTGGGTTATGCCGCTCCCCCAGCACGGCGACCGGCGGGCCGCTCGGCGGCTTCGGCTCGCGGTTCTGCTTGAACAGCAGCGGCATCGCCCCGAGCATCGTCAGCACCCCCAGCGCGGTGGCGAACATCAGCGCGTGGCCGAACGAGAACCGCAGGACCGGCCAGATCGCCGCCAGCCACACCACGAACAGCATGGCGTTCAGCGCCAGCGACCCGACCACGGTGCCGGTGCTGGGGATGAACAGCTTGCCCATCTGGCCCTCGCTCTCGGCCTCGACGTAGCGGCTCCCCTTCTCTTCCACGAACCGCGACCGCTCCGTGTACACCTGCTCTTTCGTCCGCGAGTCCTCCTTGAGGGTCGCGTTGTAGCGCACCGGTTCGGCGTCGCCCGGCCCCTTCACGCGGATCGCCCCGGTCATGTACGACGTCGCCCCGGTGCTGCCCAGCTTGGTGAACGACGCTCCGCCGTCGTCCACGAACCGCGCGTTGGCGTTCGGGCGCGTGAACTTCACCACCGTCTCGACCGGCTTGCCGTCCGCCCCGCGGGCGACCTTCCCGCCGGCCCCGGCGGACCACCGGACTGCCTCGAACTCGTTGAAGTCGGCGGTGCTGTAGGCGACGAAGTTGAACAGCGTGTCGTACCGGCCGGGGTTGCGGCTGTCGATCCACACCCACAGGGTGATGAACCCGCCGACCAGCACCGCGGCGGCCGCGGCGCGGAGCGGCATCCGCTCGGCCGGGTTTTGGTACAGGAACCCCTGCGCCACCATCCCGCCGCCGAGGAACAGCGCGAACAGGCCCAGGACCAGCATCAGGAACACAAGGAACAGCATGGCGGCGAGACCCCGGCGGCGGTGGGTGAGGCGCGTTCGAACGGTCGGGTCGGGGGCTACTTCTCTTCCTGTGGCGCGGACGGCTCACGGCACCGCCGACCTCCTCATATATGAGGATACTGCGGAACCGCGACCCGCGAGGTTGTACCAGACCGCGGTATCCTCATATATGAGGAGGTCGAAAGCGGTGCTGGAACAGCCGTCCCCGCGGCGCGTGCGAAGCGAAACGCTCGGCCGACGCAACATCGGCCGGGGTTGTCGCTCACGCCGCGCCCACCGAGCTTTCGCACAGCGGGCTGCGTGAGCGGGACAAACTCCCGAGCTAAACCCCGACCCGACCGACGACGAACACGGTATCTGCGCGGGATGCGCCGGGCAAGGGGGTTGGCGTTGCAACCGTCGCCCGGGCCGCTATACATCGTGCGGCTGAGAACACCTCGCCCTCATTCTTCGAGGTGCCCGTGACCGGCGGCCTGCTCGCACTCGCACTCCTCGCACCCTCTGCGGAGCCGAACGGCCTCGCGAAGGGCGACGAACTGACGTTCGCCGGCACCGTCGCGGAGGGTGTCGATCGGCCCGGGAACCGCTTCCGCCGGGCGCAGACGCTCGAAATCCGCGTGCTCGTACTCGAAAAGTCCGACGCCTGGGCCGACGTCGCGGTGCTCACGCTGCTGCGCCGCACCGACGACGCCGTCACCGGCGCCGTCGCGCAGGTGACCGGCGGCGTGCCGGACAAGGTCGCCCCGCCGGCCGCCCGGCTCGACCTCGTCCGGGTTCACGCCGACGGGTCCGCCCACCACCTGCTGCCCGGCGGCGTGCCGCCGCTCACCTTCGACGCCAAAACCCCGGCCCGGACGCTGCCCGCGGTCCAACTGGACACGTTCAGCCCGTTCGAGTTCGGCATGTTCCCGCCGAAGCCGCCGCGGTCGGCCCCCGACAAACCCTGGAGCGTTGCCGCGACCGACCCGAGCCGCCCGGCCGAAACGTGGCAGGCGCAAGGGACCGATTCGGTCACCGGCGAGCGGTGCGCGCTCTTGGTGATGAACCAGCAGCACCCGAACTGGACTTCGCCGGTCGGCGGAAAAAGCGCGTGGCACCGCGCCGACGCCGTCTGGGTGTCCACGCTCGACGGCTGCGCGCGGAAGGTTCACCGCGTGATCCGGCATCGCGACGGCTTCGCCACCGAGCCGGCCGCGTGGGTCGAGGTCAAATACGAACTCAAGGAGCAGTCGCGGGCGATCGCGCGGACGTTCGCCCGGCACCGCCGCGACATCGAGACGGCGTTCGCCGCGGCCGCCGAGGTCGCCCCGTTCCTGCCCAGCGCCGACAGGTACGGCCCGAAGTTCTTCGAGGCCCGGTTGCAGAAGATCGACGGCTACTTGCAGGAGTCGGACGCGTCCAGCCCGTACCGCGAGGCCGTCCTGGCGGTGCGCCGCCAACTCGACGCCGCCCGACGCGGCGAGGCGACCGCCAAGGTCGCCCCCGGGTCGCCGCTCGCCCTCTCCCCGGCCGTCGTGCCGGCGAAGTCCAACTGGCCGGAGCCGGGCCAGCTCGCCCCGGACTTCACCGCGGGCCAGTTCCGGCTCGCGGACGCCCGCGGCAAGCCGGCCGTGCTGGTCTTCTTTAAGCCCGGCGGCGAGACGACCGACCTCGCACTCGCCGTCGCCGACGCGCTGCACACCAAGTACGGCTCGCGGGCGGCCGTGGTGCCGCTGGCGGTCTGGAAGGACGCGGCGCTCGGCGTCAAGGACCGCGACCGCCGCAAGCTGACCGTGCCGATTTACGATGGCGAGCAGGCCGACACCGCATACAGCGTCGAATCGGTGCCGCGGTTCGTGGTGATCGACGGCCGCGGGGTGGTGCGGTGGACGTTCGCCGGCGTGGGCGCCGAAACCGGCCACTCGGTCAAGGAGCAGTTGGAGCGCCTACTCCCTGCAACCGCCCCAGACCGCGCCGCCGGAACAGCCGGCACGGCCGCACCGGGAACCGCCCCCACACCCCCGCGACCGTGATTGTCCGGCGCGCGGGCCGAGGGGTACGATGCGTTAGAAGCGTGAGGCGGCGATGACCGACTACGACCTCCAGGGACCGACGCGGGTGTGTGCGGCGAGCGGGCGTGAGCTCAAGCCCGGCGACCGGTTCTTCGCCGTGCTCCGCGAGGAGGCCGGCCGTCTGACCCGTACCGACTACGCCCCGGAGGTGTGGTTAAACCCGCCGCCAGGGGTGGTCGCATACTGGGCCGGCAAAGTGCCGCTCGCCGGGGCAAAGCCGAAGAAGCCGCCGGTCAACGACGAGCTTTTGCTCGACTGCTTCGACCGGCTGAAGGGCACCGCCGAGGCCGACGGCCTGAACTTCCGGTACGTCGCGGCGCTGCTGCTGATGCGCCGCAAGCGGTTCAAGTTCGAGGACGCGACCCGCGACGACAGCGGGCGCGACGTGATGATCGTCCGCGACGCCCGCGGCGGGGCCGTCCACCACGTGACCGACCCGCGGCTGACCGAAGACCAGATCGCCGCCGTACAGGCCGAAGTGTTCCGCGTGCTGGGCTGGGAGTAGCAGTGGGCGGTGGAGAGTGGGCAGTGGGCAGACTGCATCCGACTCCCGACGCCTCTGCGAGCGAACGTCTTGATCTCACTGCACACCGCTCACTGCCTGCTGCCCACTGGTGCGCCATGCCGAACCCCCGCTTGCTGTTGGTCGCGCTCGTGCTGGCCCCCCTCACCGGGTGCGAGTGGATGAAGCGCATCACTAACAACGACGACAAGCCGAAGCCCGGCGGCCCGCTGTCCCCGGTGCAACCGGAACAGCTCGTCGGCTATATCAACGAGCGCGCCGCCCGGCTCCAGTCGCTCAACTTCGGCGACGTGCGGTTGGTGGCCAAGAGCGACGGGCTGCCGTTGCCGGCGCTGCGCGGCAGCATGGCCGCCGGCCAGCCGCGGAACTTCCGCATGACGGCGACCGGGGGGGTCGGCGGCAAGGTGGACCTCGGCTCCAACCCCGAGCAGTTCTGGGTGTACGTGGACGCCCCGACCACCAAACCGATGTTCGTGTACGCGTCGCACACCGACTTCGAGACCGGCCGGGCGAAGATCCCCGGCGGCATCCCGTTCGAGCCGGACTGGGTGATGCAGGCGCTGGGCATGGCGACGCTCCCGCCGACCAACCAGTACACCGCCAAGCCCGACGACAAGACCCGCACCTACGTGCTCAGTTGGCCGGCGACGACGCCGAGCGGGTCGTCGATCGTGAAGGAGATCGTGTTCGAGGGTGACGCGGCCGCCGCCGGGCGGCCGCAGGTGAAGCGGCACGCGGTCCGCGACACCCGCGGCAAGCTGATCTGCTCGGCCGAGGTGAAGCGGGCCGAAACGACCGCCGCCCCGCTGCCCATCCAGTACCCCACCCTGGTGGTGCTGAAGTGGGAGGAGCAGAAGTTCGAGATGGACCTGGAACTCAAGACCGGCCGCGTGAACGAGCCCTTCACCGCGGAGGAGTCCGGCCGGCTGTTCAAGCGGCCGACGATTCCCGGCGCCCCGGCCATCGACCTGGCGGGCGGAGTGTTCAAGTAGCTGTCAGCTATCAGCTATCAGCCGTCAGCCAGACAAAGACAAGGCTGCCTCGTGTCTGGCTGACGGCTGATAGCTGACAGCTACTCCCGAAGCATCCCGACCTTCTTCGCGTACGGGAACAGCCCGCCGGCCTCCAGAATCGGCTGCACCTCACCCAGCGGCAGCAGTTGGAAGGTCTCGCCGCTCGTCGTGTTCGTCAGCGTGCCGGCGGGGACGTCGATCACCAGTTTGTCGCCGGTGCAGACGCGGTCGATCAGCCGCTCCTTGCTCTCCAGCGGGATCAAATACCCGCCGTTGATGCTGTTGCGGTAGAAGATGCGGGCGTAGAACTCGGCCACCACCGCAACCACGCCAGCCGCGGCCAGCGCGATCGGGGCGTGCTCGCGGCTCGACCCGCAGCCGAAGTTCTTGCCGCCGACGACGATCGTGTACGGCGACACGAACTCGTCCCCGCCCGGCGGGTGGAACGGGACGTGCCCCTTCGGCAGCCCGCCGGCGTCGTCCGGCACGCCGCTCAGCGCGTACTTGCCGAACATCTTGTACTCCGCCGGGATCGACGGGTTGTACGTCAGGTATTGGGCCGGGATGATCTGGTCCGTGTCGATGTTGTCGCCCAGGACGTAAGCCACACCTTCGATGCGCGTCTGCATCACACACCTTTGACGTTCTGGAGAGGTCACGCCCTGTCAGGGTACGACGTTGCGGCGGGAACGTTCAGCGGGCGTCCCGGAGGGACACGGCGACTCCGCGCCGTGTAGCCCCCCCGGGACGCTATCTGAACGCCGATTCACTACCTCACACCGTGCCAAAAGACCAACTGGCGCTTCCGGAATGCAAATCGCATGCTAAAGTTTGACGTAGCGAACGGTTGGTCCGGTGGCACCGCAGCCCGTCTTCGCCCGTCGCAAGTCGTCCAGCGGTGACCACACTGGGAGCGTTCCGCCGATGCGCGCGCGACTCACACTCGAAGGCGGCGACTGCGTGCCGTCCACCCTCGATCTCTCGCCGACCGGGCAGCCGGTCACCCTCGGCCGCAGCCGCGACAACACCATCATCCTGCGGGACGAGATGGCCAGCCGGCTGCACGCCAAGGTGTTCTTCGAGGACGGCCGCTGGCACGTCCGCGACTTCGGCCTCAACGGCACCCGGGTGGACGGCCAGCGGGTCAACGGCTCGGCCGACCTGGCCGACGGCCAGCGGATCAAGATCGGCGACGTGGTGCTGCGGTTCGTGGCCGAGCCGAAGGCCCCGCCCAAGCCGGTGTCGGCCGCCCCGCCGACGATGCCCAACCGCGTCCTGCACACCGAAAGCCCGCACAACGCGACGAAGGTCCACGAACTGCCCGGCGAGCGGCCGGTGCCCGGCGACCCGCCGCCCGAGCAGGCCGCCAAGCAGCTCCGGGTGGACGAGCTGACGGCGCTGTGCAAGTTCATGACCGGGGCGGTCGAGACCAAGACCCCGCACGACCTGATCGCCGTCGCGCTGCGGGCCATCCTCCACCAGACGACCGCCAAGCACGCCGGCTACCTGAGCCTCGACCCGGACGAGCCCGGCCCCAAGATCGTGATGCCCGAGTCGGCCGCGATCGACGTGCCGCTGTCCCGCCGGCTGACCGCCCAGGCGGTGGCCCAGGGCAAGACCATCTGGCTGTTCCCCGACCTCAGCGCGTCGCACCCGCCGACCGACTCGCTGTCCGCGTTCGCCGACGCCATCTGCATCCCGCTCAAGGCCAGCGGCGAGCCGTTCGCCACCCTGCACGTGTACCGCACCGGCCGGGCGTTCGTCGAGCGGGACGTCAAGTTCATCGAGGCGGTCGCCGGGTTCCTGGCCCACGGGCTGGAGATCCTCCGCACCCGCCGCACCCTCGAGGCCGAGAACTCGCGGCTCCGCATCCACACCCCGGCGGCCGACGACATCATCGGCGGCAGCAACGCCATCATGCACCTGCGGCAGCAGATCCTGCGCGCCGCCCCGCAGCCGTTCACCGCGTTGGTACAGGGCGAGAGCGGCAGCGGTAAGGAACTGGTGGCGCTCGCACTGCACCGCAACAGCCGCCGCAGCGAGGGGCCGCTGGTCGTCGTCAACTGCGCCGCGATCGCGCCGACGCTGCTCGAAGCCGAACTGTTCGGCTACAAGAAGGGCGCGTTCAGCGGGGCCGACCGCGACCACCCCGGGCTGTTCCAGCAGGCCGACGAGGGCACACTCTTTCTCGACGAGGTCGGTGAACTGTCGCTCGAGTGCCAGGCCAAGCTTCTGCGGGTGATCGAGGGCAAGGCGTTCCGCCCGGTCGGCTCGACCAGCGAGCTAAAGGTCGATGTCCGCATCGTCGCGGCCACCCACCGCGACCTCGACAAGGAGGTGAAGGCGGGCAAGTTCCGCCAGGACCTCCTGTTCCGGTTGAAGGTGATCCAGATCCGCGTCCCGGCGCTCCGCGAGCACCCGGAGGACATCCCGGAACTGGCCGCGTTCTTCCTGGCGAAGGTCGCGGCCGAGTGCCGGCGGAACTTCCGCCTGACCGACGCGGCGATGCGCAAGCTCCAGAGCCATATGTGGTTGGGCAACGTCCGCCAGTTGCGGGCGGCCATCGAGAGCGCCGCGGTGATGAGCGAGTCCGACCTCATCGACGCCGACGCGATCCCGCTGACCGGGGCGGCGGACGCGGCCCCCTCGCCCCACGTCGTGCCTTCGCAACTGCCCGACCTGCCGCCCAGCCTCAACATGGACGAGATCGAGGAGTGGGCGATCTGCCGGGCGATGCGGCAGACCGGCGGCAACGTCAGCCACGCGGCCAAGCTGCTCAACATGAGCCGCGACACCCTGCACAACAAGCTGAACAAGCTGAAGCGGGAGAAGGGCATCGACCGCGCCGCGCTCACCAACACGCCCATGCCCGTCGGCGAGCGGGAGTCGGTCGAAGCTTAAGGAGCGGTCACCTACGAAGGGGCCGTTCAACCCGGCGAGGTGCTCAGCGGGTCTTGACCAGGTACGTCACCCCGCCCTTCGGCCCGCCGGCGGACAGGTGCGCGAACTGGTCGAACCCGAACCCCTTCAGCACGCGGACCACCACCTCGCCCTCCTGCGGGCTGCCGACGTCGAGCAGCGGCTTGTTGCCCTCGGCCACCGACCACTTGCCGTTGATCTGCTGCACCTTCAGCGCGGTCGGGTCAAAGTTGCGCCCCTGGGCGTTGAACGGCGCGCGGGTCGGTGGCTTGCCGTCGCGCAGGAAGAACGTCACGCCGCTGGTGCCGCCGAGCCGGCAGAACTCGGTGAACTTAGCGTCCTGGATCGCCCGGGCGGCCTCCCGCGCCGCCCACTCGGTCGGCCCGAACCGGCCGAACACTTCGGGGCCGGCCGCGACGACCCACTCCGGGCCGTCCTTGCGCGCCTCCACCTTGCGGGCGTCGATCTTGACCATTTCGCCGGTGTACCCGACGCCGGGCACTGGGATGCCGGTCCGCGTCAGCGCATCGACCTGAACGTTGAACAGCAGTTGCCCGCCGGCCACTTTCGGCCGCTCCTGCTCGTTGGACACGAACAGGTAGCTCATGACCGGGTGCGCGGCGTCGCCGACGAGACCGACGCGGTTGAACCCGTACTTGCGGATGACCGCGATCGCCTGATCAGCGGACGCCTTGTCCGCGCCGAAGTTGAGCAGCAGGGTGTCGTCGTCGCGGACGCACCACACGCCGCGGATCGGCTCGACCCGGGCGGTGCGGAGGTCGATGGGCAGCACGGCCTTCGCCCCGGCCCCGGTCACCGTCGGCCCGCTGCTACTGGCGTTCACGACGCCGTTCGGCGATTGGGCGTTTGGGTCCCCCTTCGGATCAACCGCAGCCCCGGCGGCGAGCGGGCGGCCGTTGAACAGCCCGTACTCGACCACCGGGCGCGGGCCGGTGCCGATGGACACCCACTCGGTCGCCCGCTGATCGCGGAGGACGCGGGCGAGGTCGCGGGCGGTGGTTTCGTTGTCGCCGAGGTCGCGCATCATCCGCTGCCCGGCCCACACCTGCCACCCGCCGACGACCCGCTTCACCTGCACGTCGGGGGTGCTGAGCGGCGTCTTCTGCTCGGGCTGCGGGAGCGGGGCTTCGGTGATCGGCTGCGGCTTCGGCACCCCGGGCACGCCCGGCGGGAGTGTTTGGGACGTCTGCGGAAGCTGTTGTGCCGACGGCGGTTGCGACAGCGGCGGGGTTGCGGGACGCGTGGGCGGTTGCGGGGCCGAAGGCGGCGCGACCGGGAACGGCGACGGCAGAGGTTGGGGGGATTGGGCGAGAGCCCCGTTGGCCCCGACGATCAGCCCCAGCCCCACGGCCGCGAGTCGCTTCCGCATTGACCTACTCCCGAACGGGCGAACTGTCCGGGTTGTATCGGCATTGCGGGCGCGGGGCTTGAACGTGGGCGACTCGCTCCGCGAGTCGCGCCCTCAGCGATCGAGGAAGTAGTCGAGTCCTGTATTGGTAGCCCGTGTCACTCGCGGAGCGAGTGACCTACGTTCTTCAGAACTCCAGCGGCTCGTGCCACGCGGTCGGGACGACGAACACCTTGCCGTCGCCGATGCGGCCGGTGCGGGCGACCTTCGGCACGAGTTCGGTCAGCGCCGCGGCCTGCTCGTCGGTCACCCACATGGTGATCTCGACCTTCGGCAGGTACGCGGTGCTGTACTCGGACCCGCGGTACCGGTCGAGGTAGCCCTTCTGGCGGCCGTAACCCTTGGCCTCGCGAACGGCGCACGCGGTCACGCCGAGTTCGGCGATCGCCCGTAGCACGGCCTCGGCCCGAAACGGCTTCACCACGATCGTAAGTTGCTTCATGGGTGCGTGTTAGCTGCTGGCGGCCATCCCGGTGCTGCCGAACCCACCGCGGGTGATCGACGACCCCGCCGGCGCGCTCGTCCCGCCGCTACCGCTACTGCCTCCGCTCCCACTGCCGGAGCGGTACGTCGGCGTGGTGGTCGTCGTGCGGTAGCCGTCGCCGCCCCACCACCACGACGAGCCGGAGCTTGAGCGGTACGAACTCGAAGACGAGGACGAACTCGCCGGTGGCGGGAGCGGCGCCCACACGCCGTTGGCGAACACCCACGGGCGGTGGTAGCGGTCGTAGGGCACGTGCGGGTCGGGGATCGGCCGCCCCTGTTCGTCCAGCACCCGTGTGCCGTCGGGGTTGGTCTTCCACCGCTCCTCGATGCGGTTGCCACTGGCGTCGTACCAAGTGGTGTCCGGCGTGCGGCGGCCGCACCCGGGGGTGGCGACGCAGCACGCGGTCAGCATCGCGGCCGACAGCAGGGTGACGGTGATGGCTCGCGACATGCGCATGGGTCAACCGCCGATCGCCCGGACCACGACGAGGGCCGCGCCGACGATCGCCGCCGCGATCACGATGCCGACCGCGATGTTGCCCTTGGCCAGCTCTTCCTCGACGTTCAGCTTCGGGGTGATCCACTCGAACACCTTGAAGCCCAGCGCCAACAGGACGATGCCGAGCAGCCCGAACGCGGTCGCCGCGAGCAGCGACTGGCCGAGCATGTCCAAGTTCCAGGGGGTGTGTTCTGCAAAGAGCATGTGTTTGGTGTTTCGTTTCTCGTGTTTAGTGCCTGACGGACGCGCGGGCACCCTTCGCGATTGGATGGCGATACTAAACACAAAAAACCGAAAACCAAACACCAAAACTAAACCCAGCCGCCCGTGACCGGGAGCACCTGCCCGGTAACGTACCCGCTCTCCTCACTGGCGAGGAACAGCACCGCGTTGGCGATGTCGGCCGGGGTGCCGAACCGCCCGGCCGGGATTGCCTTCAGGTACTCGGCCAGCACGTCGTCTTTGATCTCGCCCATCATGGCCGTCTGGATCATGCCCGGGGCGATCGCGTTGGCCGTGATCCCGCGGCGGGCCAGTTCCTTCGCCAGCACCCGCGTCAGCCCGATGACGCCGGCCTTGGCGGCCGCGTAGTTCGTCTGGCCGTGGAACCCGACCAGGCCAGCTACTGAGGCGATAGAAATGATTCGCCCGCCGTCGCGGAGGATTTCGCTCCCGAACTTGCAGCAGTGGAACACGCCGTCGAGGTTGGTCTGGATGACCGCGTGCCACTCGTCGAGCGTCATCTTCTTGAGGGTGCGGTCCTTGATGATGCCGGCGTTGTTGACGAGCACATCCAGCCCGCCGCACAGTTGCTTCACCTGCGCCATGAGGGCCTGAATCTGGCCCGCGTCGCGGACATCGGCCGCGAGCAGGTGAACGGTCGGTTTGACGTCGAGCGCGCGAAGCTCGGATGCAAGAGCCTCGGCGTCTTTCTGGTTCGCGCCGTCCGGATCAGGCCAGTAGTGGAGGACGCAGGTCGCGCCGGCCCTGGCGAACGCCGACAGCACGCCGGCCCCGATCCCGCGCGAGCTGCCGGTGACCAGCACCACCTTGCCGGGGAAGCGGTAAGTGATCATGAGGAGTGAGGAGTCAGGAATCAGGAGTGAGGAATCAAGTGGCGATCGCACTCCCGTAATGAAGTATCTTACCTGTTGGAGGGGCGTTTGTACTCCTCACTCCTCACTCCTCACTCCTCACTATGCCTGTCCGGCTGGCCCACTTCAGCGACGTCCACCTGACCGCGCGGCCGCTCGGCTGGCGGGTGCGGGACGCCTTCAGCAAGCGGCCGACCGGGTGGGCGAACGTGGCGCTGCTGGGGCGCGGCAAGCGATTCGCCCGGGCCGACGACGTGGCCGCCGCACTGCGGCGGGAGTTTGCGACCCGCGGGTTCGATCAGTTGGTGTTCAGCGGTGACGCGAGTACGCTCGGGTTCGCTTCCGAGATGACCGCGGCCGCCGGCCGGCTCGGGGTGACCGACACGACGCAGCCGCCGGGGATCGCGGTGCCCGGCAACCACGACGTGTACGTCCGCGGCGCGGCCCGCGCCCGGTACTTCGAGGCCGCGTTCGGCCCATGGCAGACCGGACGGCGGGTCGGCGAGCACCACTACCCGTTCGCCCGCAAGGTCGGGCACGTGTGGCTGATCGCGCTCAACTCCGCGGTGCCGAACTTCCTGGTGTGGGACGCCCGCGGCCGGGTCGGCGCGGCGCAGCTCGCCCGCTTGCGCGAGTTGTGCGCGACGCTGGACGACGGGCCGCGCATCTTGGTGTCCCACTACCCGCTGCTGATGGAGGGGCACCGGCCGGAACCGCGGTGGCACCGGCTTCGCGACTGGGCGGCCGCCCGCGACGCCGCGGCCGGGTGCGGCGTCAACCTGTGGCTGCACGGCCACCGGCACCACTGGTACGCGCTACCGGCCGCCGCGAACCTGCCCTTCCCGACCGTTTGCACCGGCAGTTCGACGCAGGCCGGCCGCTGGGGCTACCACGACTACACCATCGACGGCTACGACCTGAAGGCCCAGCGCCGCGTGTACGATCCCGCGAAGGACGCGTTCATCGACGCCGACCGGTTCGAATTGAAGCTCGGCTAACCTACTTTGGCGTGCGAAGGCGAGCCCAGTAGCCGCCGTCGGACGGGCGCCCCGGTTCGGAGCGGTGTTCGGCTTCGAGAGCGATGCCGCGCATGCCCCGGCACACGGCCTTCACGACGCCCTCGTTCTCCTCCGGCTCGACGGAGCACGTCGAGTACACGACCGCACCGCCCGGCTTGACGCGGGTGAGCGCCTCGATCAGCAGGCGCGTCTGGAGACGCACGAGGTGCTCGAATTCGTTGGGCTTGAGCCGCCACCGCACCTCCGGCCGCCGCCCGAGCACGCCGGTGTTGCTGCACGGTACATCCACAAGTGCGGCGTCGAATGGCCCATCCGGTATTGCGCCACTCTCTCCCAGCAGCACGGTTTCAACGCCCTTGACGCGCAGCCGCTGACACAGCGTTGTCACCGTGTCGATTCTCTTCTGGTCGATGTCGCACGCGGTGACGCGGCCGCGGTTGTCCATCAGTTCCGCGAGGTGCGTCGTCTTCCCGCCGGGCGCGGCGCACAGGTCGAGGACGTGCATCCCCGGCCGCACGCCGAGCGCCGACGCGACCAGCATCGAGGAGTGGTCCTGCACCGCGAAGTCGCCGTCGGCGTACCCGGGCAGGTCGCGGATGGCGTGGTGTTCGAGGAACAGCAGCGATTGCGCGTGCTGGCCCGGGTCGGCGTCGATCATCGCCGCGGCCAGTTGGATGCGGTACGTGGCGCGATCGACGTTCAGCTTGTTGACGCGAATCCAGAGCGGCGGGGGCGCGTTGAACCAGAAGCCGAGCCGCGCGCACTCGTCGGCTCCGTAGCGGGCGAGCCACTTGTTCGCGAGCCACTGCGGGAACGAGTGAGCGGCCGCGAGGTACGCCGCCGGGTTCTCGCCGGGCGCGGGCAGGAGGGGTTGGGTGAGGCGGCGGTAAGAACCCACCCCCCAACCCCCTCCCTGCAGGGAGGGGGTGACGGACGGAGTCGCCTCCCGCGCATCCACCGACGTTCGCTTCGCGGAGTCGCGGGACGCGCCGCGCACGTTCTCCCCCCTCCCTACAGGGAGGGGGGCCGGGGGGGTGGGTTGCCACGCGAACGGCACCGCGTCGGCCCCCGCGGTCTCCGTGAACTCGTCCGTCACCACCTCGGCGATGCGCCGCAGCACGCCGTTGATGAACCCCTTCGCCTTCGGCGCGCCGACGTGCTCGGCGAGTTCGACCGTCTCGTGAACGGCCGCGTGCCGCGGGACGTGCGTCAGGAACGTGAGCTGGAACGCGCCGAGCCGCAGGACGTCCCACACCTGCGGTTGGACGGCGTGCAGCGGGATGCGGATGAACGGCCGCAGCAGCGCGTCGAGGGTGCCACTGCGCCGGATCACCCCGAACACCAGTTGCGTGACGAACCGGCGGTCCTGCGGCGACAGGTTCGCGGCGGTGAGGGCGTCGTCGATCAGTTCGGCCGCGAACCCGTCGCGGGAGCGGGAGCGGGTGAGGACGTCGGCGGCGACGCGGCGGGCGGTCGTCATGACAGCACTTCCGGGCCGAACCGCACGTCGGCCGTGACCGGGTGGCCGCGCAAGAACTCCTCGGCGGTCATCCGCTTCTTCCCCGCTGGTTGGAGTTCGAGGATCTCTAGCGTGGAACCGCTGCCGCAAGCCACGAGCAGTTGCTTCGCCGGTGTATCCGGGGGCGGGGTGAGCGGCATTCGAAAGCCCGGGCCGTATGCCCACGACGAATCGAACAGGACCGTGCCACACACCGCCGGCTCGTCCTTGTTGCCCTCGCCGTCTTCCCCACCATACTCGTCAGCCAGGCGGACCGCGTTGACGATCACCCGGATCGGCTCCTTGCCGGGGCGGTGCAGGAACGTGTACGCGGTCGGCCACGGCTGCATCGCCCGGACGAACCGCTCGATGGTGTCGGCTGGTTGAGACCAGTCGATCAGCCCGAACTCTTTCTTGATCTTCGGGGCCTTCGTCACCCGCGCCGGGTCTTGCTTCGTACCCTCCACCGGCCCGCCGGACGCGTACTTGCGAACCGCTTCGACCGCGAGCCGCGCCCCGACCGTCGCGAGCCGCGCTTCCAGCGTGCCGGTCGTGTCGGTTGGCAGGATGTCGAGCGATTCCTGAAGGATCATGTCGCCGCTATCAAGCCCGGGCGTCACCTTGATGATGGTGACGCCGGTCTGCGCCTCGCCGGCGAGGATGGCGTAGGCGACCGGGGCCGCGCCACGATACTTCGGCAGGAGAGAAGCGTGGACGTTGATCGTGCCGCGGGTCGGGGTCGAGAGGACGTCTTTGGATAGAATTTGGCCGTACGCGGCGACGACGAGCAGGTCCGGCTGCAGCGCGCGGAGTTGGTCCAAGCCTTCCGGGGTGTTGATGCTCTCCGTCTGCGCGACCGGCACGCTCGCGGCGCGGGCGATGTTCGCCATACCCTTCCCCGTCTGCCGCGTGCTGCCGCGCTTGTTGCCGCTATCCCGCTCCGGTTGTGTCACCAGCCCGACCACGTCGCCGCCGAAGGTCGCGAGCAGCGCCTCGAAGGTCGGCTCGGCGAACGTCCCGGTTCCCATCATCACGACGCGCATAGTCACCCGCGTTCGGAACTGTAGCCGGCCTCTGTGAGGCCGGAGCGACACCTATTGTATCGCTCCGGCCTCACAGAGGCCGGCTACAGAAGGCGACGGCCGCGCTCACTTCTTCTCCGGCACCACCTCGACCAGCACCCACAGCTTTGAGGTGAGCGGCGGGATCTTCTCGGTCCGGGCCTCGTAGGTGAGTTGGGCTTCGTCCTTGCTGATCGGCACCGGGAACTCCAGCGTCGAGTACGGGAAGTTGGACACGCTGAAGATGTCGCCGCTGTTGGCCCCGTAGTACGGCTTGGCAGTCGGGTCGTCCGGGTTCTTGATGAACTGGCTGCCGGCGAACACCCACTGGTGCGGGATCGGGGCCTTCTTCTTGTGGTCCCAGATCCACTCCTGGGCCGGGTGGGTGAACGTCTTGCCGCCCTTGGTGTAGTGAACGAACACGTTCACCTTGCTGCCGGTCGCCGGGGTGTGCTTGGCCTCTTCGGTCTTGGGGTCGATGAACCCGGTCGGCGTGCCCGGCTTGCCGCCGGCCGCGATGATTGCCAGGTGGATCAGTTCGGCGTCCAGGTCGGCGCGGACGATCGCCTCGTGCTCCTTCGTGCCCTTCTTGCACAGGAACTGCTCGAGCGGCCCCTCGCGGAGGCACACCTCGCACGCGATCCCGACCCGCACCACCTTCTTGTCCGCGCCCTCGCCGGCGACCTCGGCGATGATGCTGGTCTTGTCCGGGGTGAGCGGCACCTTGGCGTGCTTGGGGTTGGTGAGCGGGAACTCGGGCAGCGGCTCGCCCTTCGGCAGGTCGGCGGCGGTGCCCGCGCCGAGAGCCGCGGCCAGCGCGACCAGGGCGGCGGAACAGAGCTTCAGCTTCATGGAGGGGCCTCGCGGGTTTCCTCCATTCAGTCTAACGGCTTGAGTCGAATGTCTAAAAGTCGAAAGTCGTAAAGTCGAAGACGGCCCCTCGGCTCGGTCTTCGACTTTACGACTTTCGACCTTATGACTTTCGACTACTTACTTGCAGGTCGGCCCGCAGGTCGGGGCCGGGCAGGCGTCGCAGGCCAGGCGGCTGGAGCACAACTTGCCGAAGAAGTCGCGGAGCGTCTTCGTGCGGCTAGTCGCACAGGGGTCGCACCCGCAGGCGCTGCTCGCGGCACTGTGGGCGGCCTTGCCGCACCCGGTGTCGCAGCCCGTGCCGCAGGCGTCGCCGCAGCTCGGGGCGTGGCAGGCGCTACCGCTGCCGCAGGTCGGCCCGCACGCCGGCCGCGGCTTCTTCACGATCACGTCGGAGCAGGTGGTCACCGGCACCCGGCGGGTGACCGTGCACGGCACCATCTCCGTGCTGGTGTGCGGCACCTTGACGTTCACCGTGTACGGCACCTGCTTGCAGATCGTCTGCGGCACGCACTTGGTGACCACCTCCGACTTCATCACCGTCACCTTCGTCGGGACGTGCGTGACGACCTCGGTCGGGACGCAGCGGACGACCTTCTCGGCCACCTTACGAATTTCGGTCACGGACACCTGGCGGGTGACGTTGTAGGTCACGTCGCGGGTCACCTTCAGCCCCTCGACGAACACCCGGCCGGGGGCGTCGCTGTCGTAGGTGCCGCAGCCCGGGTTGCAGGCGTCGCTGCCGCCGCCGACCACCGTCGAGCCGCCCTTGGCGTGCTTCGCCGCCTCGCCGCAGAGCGACGACCCGTCGACGTACGCGCCCTGGGCGTTCCGCTTGACGGTGACCGGGGTGCGGACCACTTCCGTCACCGGCACGTTGCGGACGACCTTCACCGGCACCTTCTCGACCACCGTCTTTTGCACCATCCGGGTGTACGTCACCGGCACCTTCTCGGTGACGACCTTCGACACCTTCTTGGTGACCTGCACCGGCACCTTCTCGGTCACCGTCTTCTTGACGTAGACGGTCTCCTGAACCTGCTCGGTCACCTTCCGGTTGCGGGTCACCTGCCGGGTCTCGGTGTGCGCGTCGGTCTTGATCAGTTGCTTCCGGGTGCCGCACTGCTTCTGCACCGTGGTGCAGGTGCAGGGGTCGAACTCGCACTTGTACACCGGCACGTCGGCGAAGCACCACTTGCCCGGCACGCAGATCGTCTCGCACACCGTCTCCGGCACGCACTTGGTCACGCACTTGGTGACGGTCTGCGGCTCGCACACCGTCTTGCACACGTCCTTCATGACGGTTTCGCACACGTCCTGGCAGACGGTCCGCTGGACGCACTTGAAGCCCGTCTCGCACACCGGCTCGCAGACCGTCTTGCAGACGTCCTTGACGACCGTCTCGCACACCGGCTTGCACACGGTGTGGCAGTGCTCCTTGATGTGCGTCTCGCAGATCGGCTTGCACACGAAGAAGCATTCCTTGCGGGTGTGCGGCTCGCAGATCGTCTTGCACACCGTCACCGGGCAGTCCTTGTACACCGTCTCGCACACCTGCTTGTTGACGGTGGTCCGGCACTCCTTCATCACCGTCTCGCAGACCGGCTTGCAGACGGTCTCCTGCACCTGCTTGTACACCGTCTCCTTGACCGTCTTGTAGTGGGTCTGCTGCTCGCAGGTGTAGGTGGTCTTGGTGACCGGCCGCATCACCGTCTCGGTGGTCGTCTGGTACGTGGTCGTGTACCGCTTCTCGACGACCGTGTCGTAGGCCTGGCCCGCGCCGAAGTTACACTGGGCGTCGCAGCCGCCGCCGCTCGACGCGAACTTGGTGGTGCCGAGGTGGCCGGCCAGAGCCGCCGAGCCGGCCGTCAGAACCGCGAGCGCCGCCAACCACGGGGCGCCCTTGCGCATGGACATGTCTGTCGCCTCCTTGCGGACCTCCGGCGTCCCGGTCGCCTCCGCGACCGGGGTTCGGGTGTACGCGTCCCTCCGCGCACACCCGGCACGCCGAACCGGCCCGATCCCAACCCGTTCGCAACGACGAGCGCATTCCGAACGGCGTGTCCCATCCATCTGCTCGTCTGCGGCAAGTATCGGTGCGCCCGCGAACGCGGAATGACGCGGCGCGGCCCGCACCACGGCAGAATCGCCCGCCGCGCGCACTGTTGATTCGCATGTGAGGGCGGTGGCGACCGGACCGGTTGTAGGAAGGGCTGAAGGATGAGGGATGAAGGATGAAATGAAGGCAGAAGGCGACAACCCCATGTCTTTACTTCATCCTTCATCCCTCATCCTTCGTCCCTGCCGAAAAGATACGGGCCGGCTGGCTCGAGGTGAGCCGCCGGCCGTGGGAACGTGTCGGGTTGACGGGAGCGGGGGCGTGGCCGGTTCGAGGGCGCTCTCGGACCGTCGGGGGAGTTTGTTTCGATGCGAAGTCGCCACACCGCTGACCGGCCTGTCGTTACGCCGCCGACCATCAGGTGGTGACGCCGTAATGAATTGCACCCGGCGTGCCAATCCGCCGGCGGCGGTGTCAGGAAGGGCCGCTGCCCGCACCGGATCGGCCGAAAAATGCAGGAGTTCGTCGGCTTCTCGCCTGATTCAGGCGAACGAAGGCGTGCGGTGCGCACCCGGCCCGGGGGGAGTGGGCAGCACACTGCGCAATGTGGTCAAGGGCAGTTTTTACCGGCCTTACAACCACTTTTTCCGGCACTCGGCATGTTCCGGCTGTAGCGATTGTGTCGGGATTTACGCTTGACAGCGTGCCCGGAAATGGGGAGTTGTGGAGTATACGAAGCACGCGGCGGCCGCACCTCGGCCCGACTCGCACGCCCGCCGCCGCCCGCTCGCGTCGCCCTCTCCGGCCACACGCGGCACCCGACGCTATGGAGGAACCTGCGGTCATGATGCACTACTCGTGCGACATCTGCGGCAAGGACATGACCCCGGACGGATCCGAACGGTACGTACTGAAGATGGAGGCGTTCGCGGCCGCCGACCCGGCCGAACTGACCGACGACGACCTGGAACCCGACCACGTCGAAGAGATGGCCCGGTTGCTGTGCGAGATGGAAGAGGCCGACGAGGAGCCGCAACCGCTGCCCACGTGCAAGAAGATGCGGTTCGACCTGTGCCGCGGCTGCTTCCGCAAGTTCGTCAACGACCCGCTCGGCCGCGAGAGTGCCGCCAAGTTCGATTTCAGCCCCAACTGACCGCCCGGATGCGAACGCGAGCGGGGCGGGACGCCGGTAAGAAGCCGACGTCCCGCCCCGCTCGCGTTCGTGCGTTCCGCACCGCGACTTTCAACCCCGCAGCATCATCGAGACGTACTTCGTTTCGAGGTACGCTTCCAGCCCCTCGTGGGCGAGTTCGCGGCCCATCCCGCTCTCCTTCATCCCGCCGAACGGGCACTGCGGCGTAGCCGGTACGGGGTCGTTCAGCCCGATGATGCCCGCTTCCAGCCCCTCGGCCATCCGCCACGCCACGCTCAGGTCGTTCGTAAACACGTACGCGGCGAGGCCGTACACCGTGTTATTCGCCTGGGCGATGACGTCATCGAGTTTCGAGAAGTCGAGTACCGGCATGACCGGGGCGAACGGCTCCTCGGTCAGAATCTTCGCGTCGGCCGACAGCCCGCTGAGCACGGTCGGCTCGAAGAAGTAGCCCTTCTCAAACCGCTTCGAGCGGCTGCCGCCGGTCAGAATCTGCGCGCCCTTGCCCCTCGCGTCATCGATGAGCGCCTGCGTGCCCTCCATCGCCTTCTTCTCGAACATCGGCCCGACGACGACGCCCTCGTCCAGCCCGTTGCCCATCTTGAGCGCCTTCGCCTCGGCAACGGCCACTTCCACGAACTTCTTCTGGATGTCCTTGTGGACGAAGAACCGGCTGGGGGAGATGCACACCTGCCCGTTGTTGCGGAACTTCCCGAGCACCGCGGCCTTCGCCACGACCTCCGGGTCGGCGTCCGGGAACACGATGAACGGGGCGTGGCCGCCCAACTCCAAGCTCAGTCGCTTGACCTGATCGGCCGCCTGCCGCATCAGTTGCTTCCCCACAGCGGTGGAGCCGGTGAACGAGATCTTCCGCACCGCCGGGTTCTGCATGAACTCATCGGAGGTTTCGCTCGCGGAGCCGATGATGAGGTTCGCAACCCCCTTCGGAACACCGGCGTCGATGAGGCACTCGAACACACCGATGAGCGACAGCGGGGTCTGGCTGGCCGGCTTGCAGACGATGGTGCAGCCCGCGGCGAGGGCCGGCGCGATCTTGCGAGCCTGGAGGGTGATCGGGAAGTTCCACGGCCCGATCGCGCCGACCACGCCCACCGGGTGCTTGATGGTCATGTGCCGCTTGGCCGCGTTGCTCTGCGGGATGACCTGCCCGTAGGCCCGCTTGCCCTCTTCGGCGAACCACTCGAACGTGTCGGCCGAGTGCAGCACTTCCGCTTTCGCCTCGGGCACCGGCTTGCCCTGCTCCATCGTCATGGTGCGGGCGAGGCTGTCGGCGCGCTCGCGCATCAGGTCGGCGGTCTTCTTGAGCACCTTCGCCCGGTCGTAGGCGGTCTGTTTCATCCACATCGGAAGGGCAGCCGAAGCCGCCGTGACCGCCTTCGCGGCATCGGCGCGGTTGCCGAAGCTGACTTCCGCGATGGTCTCTTCGGTGGCCGGGTTGACGACGCCGAGCTTCTTCCCGGTGCCCGACTCGCACCAGGCGCCGTCGATGTAAAGCTGGCGGTTCTTGACGGGGGGAGCAGCGGACATGGTGCAAGCCTCGGAGTGCGGAGCGTTTGCCGGCATTGTATTGAAGCGCCGGACCGGCTCACACGCCGCGAAGGGCCTTCAGCACCTCGCGAGCGGAGTCGGTGTCGGCGCGAAGGGTGTCGCGGAGCGTACCCCACGACAGCAGAAGGCGCGCGAACTCCGCGAGCCGTTCATCGGTGTCGGCGTGAACCCACCACGCCGACAACCCGCCGGTGAGGGCCGGCGCGTCGGCGGTGACGCGAATAATGCCGCCGGGCGGCCGGAAGGTGTAGGTGGTGACGTCGCCCGGTCGCGGAGTGAGTTGCGGTTCGCCGAACTGGTCGATGAGGAAGTCGATCAGGGGAGGTTGGAACGGCTCGTGGTGGGAACGAAGCCACACACCGGGCGGCCGGACCTCGGGCGCGGGCGAACCGAGAGGCTCGGGAATGATAATTCCGAGTGCCAGCACGTGATCGCGCATCTCCGTACCGGTGACGAGCGACAGGATGAAGCTCGTGTACGGACTTTCGCGAGCGGAATCGCGGTCGGTCTCGGACTGTTGCTCATACCACACCGGCGGGTCGTCCGTCACACCGCGTCGGATCCACCAGCTATCCTGTCCCCGGTCAGCCCGACCCACCCGCAGCGCCCGCCAGTGCCCGGCATGTTCGCCGAGAAATTCGCCCAAACGAATTGTGGTTTCGAGTCGCGCCGCAAGCGGCCCTGATGCCCGGGAAATGAGGCCGTCCCGCACCAGATACCACTCGCGGACGCTCCCAGGAAGCGGACCGTACCGAGCCTCGTGTTCGACAATCTCGAAGGCCGCCGTCGGCGACTCGACCGGATCGACGCCGAGGAAGTCGTAGGCGTTCTGGTGGTACGGGACGCGGCTGACGCGGCTCATCGGCGATCCACGTTGACGTTACTTTGCCCCGGGCAGGCGCTTGACGTGCTTCAGGGCCACTGAATTAATGCAGTACCGCATCCCGGTCGGCGGCGGGCCGTCGGCGAACACGTGGCCGAGGTGGGCGTCACACCGGCTGCACAGCACCTCGCTCCGCACCATGCCCAAAGTGCGGTCGGTCCTGAGCGTCACGCGCTCCTCCTCGAGCGCCTGCGTGAAGCTCGGCCAGCCGGTCCCGCTGTCGAACTTGGTGCCGGAGTCGAACAGCGGTTGGTCGCAGCACACGCAGTGGTAAACGCCGTCGTCCTTGGTGTTCCAGAACGCCCCGGTGCAGGCGCGTTCCGTCCCGTGCGCCCGGGTGATGCGGTACTGCTCCGGGGTGAGCTGCGCCCGCCATTCTTCATCCGATTTGACGACCTTAACGCCGTCGAACGGCTTCCCCTCGCGCTCCGGGATCTCGTACCCGAACATCGGTGACCTCATCGGCGTGCGGAACACGATCGCCAGCACCGTCAGCGCCAGCGCGACGAAGATGACGACCGCGACGACAGATTGGATGCTTTTCATGGCAGTTAGATGCGGGCGAGGTCAGCCGCGTTTCAGAATCTTCGGCCCGGTGCCGGCGGCCTTCTCGTACGTGCCCTTGTCGGTCTTCACGTACTTGGTGAAGCCCTTGGATGCGAGGTTCGAGTCGCTGACCGCGGCCTTGCCCTGCGAATCGGTCCACGCCCGCGGCGCGTTCGGCTCGCCGAAGATGCGGCGGACCGGCTCGCCCGTCTCCGGGTGCGCCGTCAGCGCCGCGTCGGCCATCTTCTGGAGCACCTCGAACTGCTCGCCCCCGGACCCGTCCGGCAGAACGACTTCGTACAGGTAGAGCGGCATGTCTTCTCCCGTCTCAGGTCGGAAAGTCGAAAGTCGTAAAGTCGAAGAACGATCCTTGACTGCCTTTCGACTTTACGACTTTCGACCTGAAGACTTTCGACTCCTGAATCTTACCCCTTCGCCAGTTCGGCGCGAACGGTTTCCAGCAGCTTCTTTGTGTTCTTGATGCCCGCGGCTTCTTCCCCGCCGCCCTCGAACTCGATCCCGATGAACCCGTGGTACTTGTGCTTCTTCACCACGATGTCGAGCATCTTGCGGTAGTCGGTCCGCTTCTCGTTGCCCTTGTCGTCGAACTCGTGCGTCTTGGCCGACACGCCCTTCGCAAAGGGCATCAGCTCGTCCACGCCCTGATAGCGGTCGTAGGCGGTCTCTTTCACGCCCTCGATCTTGCCGATGTTGAAGTTGCCGAAGTCGGGCAGCGTGCCGACCCGCTTGTGGTCGGCCAGCTTCATCACCCCGGCCAGCCACGCGCCGTGGCTGGACAGCCCGCCGTGGTTCTCGACGATGGTGTTGACGCCCAGCGTGTCGGTAAACTCGCCCAGCTTCCGCAGCCCGTCGGCGGCCAGCTTCTGAGTGGCCTCAAAACCCAGCTTCCAGTCGCTGGCTGCGTTGACGCGGATGCTGTGGCAGCCGAGGAACTTGGCCCACTCGGCCCACCGCTTGTGGTTATCAACGGCTTGATCGCGCTTCTTGGCATCCGGGTCGCCGAGGTTGCCCTCGCCGTCGCACATGATGAGCACGCTCACGACCTTGTTGTCGTCCGCCACCTTTTTCAGGTCCTTGAGATACGCGTCGTCCTTCTTCTTGGCGGCGTAGAACTGGTTGACGTACTCGACCGCGTGGATGTCGTAATCCTTGGCAGCAATGGCGGCGAACTGGAGCGGGTCCTTCTTCTCGGCCCCGCCGCGGCCGAAGAACGCGCGGTTGTGCGACCACTGGGCGAGCGAGATCTTGAACACGTCCTCTTCGGCCGCACGGGCGACCCGCGGCAGGAGGGCGGTGCCGGCGGTCGCGGCGGAGGCGGCGAGGAACGAGCGGCGCGTGAGCATGGAGAGCGGCTCCGAATGGGGTGAAGGGAGGCGAAGGGATTGTAGGAGCCGCGGCCTCATTCGTACCGCTTGCGAATCGCCTCCACCTCTTTGTCCTTCTTCTGCGCGGCCAGCGCGCCGAGCAGCAGTTCCCGCGCCTCGGGGTTCGCCATGTCGATGTACAGGGCGGCCCGGGCCGCGCGCTCGGCCTCGGTGTGCCGCCCGGCGTTCGTGTACAGCTTGGCGAGCCGCAGGTGAATGGCGAGGTCGTCCGGGGTCGCGAGCGCTTGCTCAGCCAGCACCCCGGCCAGTTCCGCCAGCCTGTTCTGTGCCGCGTACACCTTCGCGAGCGCGTCCAGCCAGTCCGCTTCGCCCGGCGCGGCCTTGCGGCCCTTCTCGAACGTCGCGGCGGCCGCGTCCAGTTCCTTGAGTTCGAGTTGCAGCTTGCCGAGTTCGGCCAGCACGCGGGCGTCGTCGGGGTTCTCCTTCGCGGCCTCTTCCAGCACCGCTTTCGCCCCGGCGTCGTCCTTCGCACGGCGAAGGAGCCGCGCGGAGACGACCGACGCGAGCGGGTGCCCCTTCTCCTTCGCGCGGACGGCGTCGGCGAGCTTTTGCGCCTCCGCGGTCATGCCGCGCGGAATGAGCGCCGCGGCGTACCGGGCGGCGAGGTCGAGGTCGTCGGGCTTCTTCTCGTGCGCGGCCTTCAGTTCCGCGAACGTCAGTTGCTTCTCCGGCCGCTTCCCGCCTTTCGTGACCGCTTCGAGGTAATTGCGGTACCCGGCTTCGAACGCCGCCTTATCAGTACCGAGCGCCGTTTTGAGCGCCGCGGCGACATCAGGCGTTTTGCGGAACGCATCGAGCAACTTCGCAATGGCCGGTTCGCCGCCGTACTCCTTCGCGATGTACTCGACGTACAGCAGCCCCTGGTAGTACGCGAGCATCACGTCGGCCGGTTGCCCGAACCGCTTGTAGGCCCGCACGATGGTGTCGAGGTCGAGCGCGGTGCCGGCGGCGAGCCGGTCGCGGAGAAGCGGCGTGGTCTGGTCAAACCGCTTCGTGTTCTCGGCCCGCACCGCCAAGCCTTCGGTCAGCCAGATGGGTGCGCGGTGCGTCGTCTGGAGCAGGTTGAAGGCGTGGGTGAGTTCGTGCCGGACGACGATCGCCCAGTTGTAGAGCCGCTTGCCACCGTCCGCGGTGGGCGACGGCAGTGCGATCAGCGGCCCGGTACACGCCCCCTGCACCGCCCCGGGCAGCCCCGGCAACAGCGCGATGCGCCCGCTGAAGATCTGCCGACGCGCGAACACCTCGACCAGGATTTTGCCCACCGGCTCAAACTCGTACTGCTTCGCCAGTTCGGCGTATGTGTCCTCAAGGACTTCGGCTAGGAACGCGGCCAGAACACGATCATTCTTTTTGTCGAAGCGAATCACGAAGTGCGGGGTTTCGGTCGTCGCGTACTCGCCGATCTCTTCCAGCACCTTGATGGCGTTGTCCACCTTCACGTTGAACGGGTCGGCCTTGAACGACGCCTTGAGGGCCGCGAGCGCTTCCGGCTCGCGCCCCTGCGTGTAAAGGAGCAGTCCCAGCCCGGCTTTCGCCCCGGGCAGCGCCGGGCGGAACTTCGCGGCCTTCTCGAAGCACTCGGCCGCCTTCTCGAACTGCCGGTTGTCGGACAAAACGGTCCCGAGGTCGGTGTAGAACGCGGCCGGCTTCGAATCGAACGCCGCGACCGCCTCTTCGGCCGCTTGTAACCCCTTCGCGTCGCCGCTCAGATGCCGGAGCGCCGCTTGCCGGGCTAATACGGCCTCATCGCGTAGATTGACGGCTCCCGCGACGGCCAGCAACTTGGCCGCGGTCGCGGTGTCGGCCTCGGCGAGCCGCACGTCGGCCTTCAGTCGCAGCGCCCCGACATGCTTCGGATTCCCCTTCAGCGCGACGTCGGCTTGCCGCTCGGCTTCCGCGAAGTCCATGCGCTCGAGCGCGACCAGTCCTTTTCCGACCAACGCCTCAGCCGCCTTCGGGTTGATCCGGAGGGCGGCGTCGAACGCGTCGGCCGCGTCGGCGCGGTTGTGCCGGTCGAGCAACAGCTTGCCGGCGAGCCATTCGGCCTGCCAGAAGTCCGGGCTGAGCTTGATCGCGTCGCGCAGCACCTCGTTGAGCACGAACCGCACCTGATCCGGCTTGCCGTGCGTGACCGCGTTCTCGACGCCCGCTTGCGCGACGATCAGCAGCGCCTCGGGGTCGGTAATCTCCTTGCCGGACGCGGCGGCTTCGGTGTACGCCCTGACGAACCACCGCATCTCGGTGTCCGCGGCGGGCAAGTCGCCTTTGTCACGAAGTACGCGGGCGTGCACCCACCGCGCCGCGAAGTGGCCGTCGCGCGTCTTGATCGCCGCTTCGGCGTCGCGGAGGGCGTCGTCCCACTTGCCGAGCGAATAGGAAAGGTCGGCGCGGGCGGCGAGCAGGTCCGGGTGGTCGGGGTGTGCCTTCAGCCCGGCGGCGAGCGCGTCGAGCGCCTTGGAATGCTCGCCGGTGACGCGGAGACACGCCGAGTGGCCGAGAAATGCCGCCGGTTCGGGCTTCTCGCCCTTCACGAGTTCCTCGAACCCGGCGAGCGCCTCGGCGTAGTTGCCCCGCTGCAACCGCTGCCGCAGTGCCGGGTATTCGACCTTCGGCTCGGCCGCCGGGACCGCGAGCGCCGCGACCATGAGAAGTGTGACCATACCCTCACCGTACCGCCGGCGTGAAACGGCCGCAAGCGGGCGGCGTCAGGAAGGCGGCCGGCGCGAAAGTGCGATTTCGCGCGACGCAACCGGCCGCGGGCGGGCAATACATACTGGGGCGGTCCGCGCGCCTCGTTACATTCGGGTGATGGTGCCGACGTCGGGCCGCAGGTACACTGGGGCCGAACGCCGCTTCGGGCCGGAGCGGTCGCGACCGCCCGGTTCCCGCTCGCCCCGGTGAACGGAGAGCAAACGTGGAGACAGCCGACATCGTTTACGTGTTCGGGTTGCTGGCGGTCGCGCTGGTGGTCGTGGCACTGCCGTCACTGGTCGCGATGCGGGGCGCCGGACCGCACTACCGTCGCGCCCTGATCAGTTCGCTGGTCATCGGCGGGGCGGGCTACGCGCTGTTCATCGCCTGGGCCGTGCTGGGCTGGTACGCGCTGAAGACCGGCGGCACGGCGCGGGCCGTGTACCGCGACGTCTCACTGGTCGCGTTCGGGGCGGTGACGGCACTCTTCCCGTTCGCACTCCGTGCCTACTGCCGGATGCTGGCCGACGCTCACCGTCGCGACGCCAACCCGGCGGTCGCGGGTTAGGTTCTCCGAAATCGCCCGTCTTCCTCTCCAGAATGCCAGAGCGTTCACCTCGCGGAAGAGAGGTTCACCCATGTTCGTCCGCTCGCGTGTGGCCGCGCTTCTCACGGCTCTGGCCTTCCCGATAGTCGCGGCAGCCGCCGAACCGGCCCCGGCCCCCGCGCCGCGGCCCGCCCGCGACCGCGCCGACGCCCTCGCGGCGGCCATCGACGAGCACCTGGCGAAGGACTGGGCGGCCCGCGGCATCGTCCCGGCCGAACGCGCCGACGACGCCGAGTTCTGCCGCCGCGTTTACCTCGACGTGATCGGCCGCGCGCCGAAGGCCGCCGAGGCCCGCGCGTTCCTCGACGACGCCGACCCGGCCAAGCGGGCCAAGCTCGTCGATCAACTGCTGACCATGCCGGCACACGCGACGTACTTCGCCGCGGTCGCCCGCAACCAGTGGCTGCCGCAGACCGCGAACAACTTCCAGCTCACGCAGTTCGGCATCCAGTTCGAGCAGTGGCTGCGCCGGCAGTACGCGGAGAACGTCCCGGCCGACCGGACGGTGCAGCGGTTGCTCACGACCAAAGTCCAGGTCAACAACCAGAACCAGGGGTTCCGGTTCGCGCAGGGCGACGCCACCGACCCGGACAGCCTCCTGATCGCCGGCTTCTACTCGGCCAACGAGGGCCGGCCGGAGAACGTCGGCGCGGCCGTCAGCCGGCTGTTCCTGGGCATGAAGCTCGAATGCGCCCAGTGCCACGACCACCCGTTCGCCCCGTACACGAAGGAGCAGTTCTGGCAGTTCGCCGCGTTCTTCGCCGAGCTCAACCCGCTGACCGGGCCGCGGCCGAACTTCGTCGGCCCGATCCGCCCGCAGTCGGACCGCAACACCATCGGCATCCCGGCGACCGATCGCAAGGTGACCGCGACGTTCTTCGACGGCACCGAGCCGCTGTGGTCGCCGGAAAAGACGCCGCGCGAGGAGTTGGCCGCGTGGCTGACCTCGCCCCAGAACCCGTACTTCGCGCCCAACATGGCGAACCGCATGTGGGCGCACTTCTTCGGGTTCGGGATCGTCGATCCCGTTGACGAGCCGGGGGAGAATAACCCGGCGAGCCACCCCGACCTTCTCAAAGACCTCGGGGACGCATTCGCCGAAGGCGGGTTCGACAACCGGATGCTGATCCGGGCGATCACGCGGAGCAAGGCGTATCAGCTCACCAGCAAGATGACGCACCCCGGGCAGGCCGACCCGCGCCGGTTCGCCAAGATGGCACTGAAAGGGCTGACCCCGGCGCAACTGTTCGATTCGCTGGTCTCCGCGACCGGGTTCCGCGAGCCGGCTGTCTTCCGCAACCAGGCGAACTTCGGGTTCGTCCAGCCGGGCAGCCCGCGGAGCCAGTTCCTCGTCCGGTTCGCCAACACCGAGCGCCCGACCGAGTCGAACACCACGATTCTCCAGGCGCTGATGCTGATGAACGGCCAGTTCATCGGCGACCAGACCGACCTCGTCAAGAGCGAGGTGCTGGCGGCGGTCGCGGACATGCCCGGGTGGGACACCAAGCAGCGGGTGAGCAACCTGTTCCTGACCGCGTTCGCCCGCAACCCGACGCCCGACGAACTCGACAAGTTCGCCAGCTACGTCGATCGCGGCGGGGCCAAGGGCGACAAGAAGCAGGCGCTGGCCGACGTCTTCTGGGTGCTGCTCAACAGCCCCGAGTTCCTGTTCAATCACTGATCGGTATTTGGTGTTTGGTTTTTGGTGTTTCGTGCCCGACGGCGGCTCGAAGCACCCACCCAGACATCAAGCACAAAACACCAAAAACGAAACACATCTCAGGAGCGTACCATGTCCGGATTCGGTGACCTGAGTCGGCGGCACCTGCTGCGCGTCGGGGCGGTCAGCACGGCGGTGAGCATGTCCGGGTGGATGGGCAAGCTCGCCCGCGCCGCGGAGGAGTCGAAGACCAAGCCGAAGCGCTCGTGCATCCTGCTGTGGATGAACGGCGGACCGAGCACGATCGACCTCTTCGACCTGAAGCCCGGGCACGAGAACGGCGGGCCGTACAAGGAGATCGAGGCCGCGCCCGGGTTGAAGATCGGGGAACACCTGCCGAAGCTCGCCAAGCACGGCAAGTCGTTGGCGGTGCTCCGCGGGATGTCCACCAAGGAGGGCGACCACGCCCGCGGCACTTACTTGATGCGCACCGGGCAACTGCCGGGCGCCGCGGGCATCCAGTACCCGAGCATCGGGTCGCTGGTGTCGAAGGAGTTGGGCGACCCGAAGGCCGAACTGCCGAACTTCGTGGCGATCGCGCCGCAGCGGTTCTTCGCGCAGGACGCCTTCGGCCCCGGGTTCCTCGGCCCGGTCCACGCCCCGCTCGTCGTCGCCGACGGGCAGTTCGACAACGGCCAGCGCGGCGACATCGACTCGCTGCTCAAGGTGTCGGACCTGGACCGCCCCAAGAACATCGACGCCGACACCGCCGCGGCCCGGCTCGACCTGCTCCGCGAGATGCACGACGACTTCGCCGCCGGCCGCCCCGGGGCAATGCCCAAGAGCCACGCGGCCGCTTACGACCGCGCCATCCGCCTCATGCAGTCGGACAGCGGCAAGGTGTTCGACCTGAGTACCGAGAAGCCGGAAGTGCGCAACAAGTACGGCCGTAACCTGTTCGGGCAGGGATGTTTGCTCGCCCGGCGGCTGGTCGAAAAGGGCGTGCCGTTCGTGGAGGTGTCGCTCAGCAACTGGGACACCCACGGGCAAAACTTCGACCTCGTCAAAAACCTGTGCGGCACGCTCGATGCCGCGTGGGCCGCGCTGATGGACGACCTGAGTGACCGCGGGCTGCTGGAAACGACGACGATCGTGTGGATGGGCGAGTTCGGCCGCACGCCGAAGATCAACCCGAGCCGCGGCCGCGACCACTACCCGAACGCGTGGAGTACGGTGGTCGCCGGCGGCGGTATCAAGGGCGGGCAGGCGGTCGGCAAGACCTCGAAGGACGGCACGACGGTCGAGGAGCGGGTGACCCCGACGGTCGATCTGCTCGCGACCGTGTGCCGGGCGCTGGGGATCGACTTCGAGAAGCAGAACATGTCGAACGTGAAGCGGCCGATCCGGATCGTCGAGAAGAGCGCGCAGCCGGTCACGGAGGTGCTCGCGTGAACGCCAAACCTACCCCCCCGGCCCCCCTCCCTGAAGGGAAGGGGGAGAAGAACCGCGACCGTTCGGAAACATCGGCCGCGGCGCAGGAAGCGACTGGCGCAGTCCCCCCCTTCCCTTCCCCCCGCGTGCAGCCGAGACTGCGTCCGCAGGTGAGGCGCGGCACGCGGAACCAAACGGGGGGGGTCGGGGGGGTAGGTCTTGCCGCCGTCGCGCTACTCCTCGCCGCGTTGGTAGCTACGGCCGCACCGCCGGTCGCGCCCCCGCCCCGGTCGGTCGCACCGAAGCCCGTCGCACCGAAGGTCAGCGACACGTTCGAGGCGCTGGTGTTCGCCGCCCAGCGGCCGGTGCGACTGCGCGTCACCGTCCTCGCCGACGGCAAGCCGGTCGGCGAGTCGTGGCTCGCCTGGCAGCGGAAGATGTTCGACTTCGCCGACCGCGACGGCAACGGGGCGCTGACCGAGAACGAGATGCGGTTCGTGTTCGGCGAGCAGGGGCGGGCGCAGGTGCTGGCCGGCGGGGTGTACCAGATCAACCCGGCGCGGCCGCCGGCACTTGCGAAGTATGACACCAACGGCGACGGCAAGGTGACGTTCGACGAGTTCGCCGCCAACTACACGCTCGCCGGGTTGCAACTCGTCCGGCCGATGGACGTGCAGCCGGACTCGAACAACTACGCCGCGATCACCGAGGCGGTGTTCAAACTGCTCGACTCCGACGGGGACGGCAAGCTCACAAAAGCCGAGGTGCGAGCGGTCGAGAGGCTCATGGCGGCCCGCGACGCCGACGAGGACGAGTGCCTCAGCGTGTCGGAACTCGCGCCCGGCGTGTTCGACCCGAACGCCCGGCAGCGGCTCGGGCGGGTCGCGTCTGCGACACCCAACGGCGGGCCGTACCCGCCGCCGATCGGCTCGCAGATGGTCCACCTGCTCGAGCCCGGCCGCCTGCCCGGCACCGTCACTCAGCAGGTCATCAAGAAGTACGACAAGAACGACGACTTCGAGCTGACGCCGTCCGAAGTCGGGTTCGACGACGCGACGTTCCGCGCCCTCGACAAGGACGCGAACGGCCGGCTCGATGGGGAGGAACTGGACGCGTGGCGGACCGGCCCGCCCGACCTCGACCTGACGCTCTCGCTCGCCCCCAGGGCGGCCGACTGCTTCGCCAAGCTGGCCGATCCGAAGGCCGCCGAGGTCCGCGGGTTCAAGGTCAAGCAGAGCGAGAGCGGGCGGCTGGTGCTGCACGTCGGCCGGCAGACGGTGGACATCGGCGTGGTGGCCGCGTTCGGCGGGTTCCAGCCTGCGTTGAAGCAGCAGTACGCCGGGCTGTTCGTGCAGGCCGCCGGGGGCAAAGACCACATCCTCGAAAAGGACCTGGGCGGGCCGAACGCGGTGCAGTTCCAGTTCATCCGCATCCTGTTCGACGCGGCCGACCGCAACGCCGACGGCAAGCTGACCCGGGCCGAGTACGACGCCTACTTCGACCTGCAAGACGACCTTCGTAATATCGGGCTGAGCCTGACACCCTCTGTCCAGACGCCGTCGCTGTTCGACCTCTTGGACGAGAACCGCGACGGCCGGCTGAGCGTTCGCGAGTTGCGCACCGCCTGGGACCGCCTGCTCGTCCTCGAAGAGCCGGGCGCGGAGGCGATCACGAAGGCGATCATCCAGCCGTCGGTAACGCTGCGGCTGTCGCGGATGTTCGAGCGGAGCGGGGCGGTGGCCGTCGCGCCGGTGGCATTCCGCGGCGGCGGGGTGGTGGCCCCGGTCCCGACGAAAGGGCCGCTATGGTTCCGCAAGATGGACCGCAACGGCGACGGCGACGTCTCGCGGGCGGAATATCTGGGCACGAAAGCTGAGTTCGACGCCATCGACGCCGACCACGACGAACTCATCAGCCTGCAGGAGGCCGAGGCGTGGGACAAGAAATCGCGCGAGAAGTAGTGATAGCGGCAGAAAAGACATGTTCACCGCAGAGGGCACGAGAGGGCGCAGAGAAAGGCAACAAGCAGAGTTTTCAAGAACTCTCTTCTGCCTTTTCTCTGCGCCCTCTCGTGCCCTCTGCGGTGAACATGTCTTTTGACTTCAGACGCGCACGGCCTTCTTCTCGCTCGCGAGGTACGCCCGCACCGTCTCGCGCAGTCCCTCCTCGAAGCTGATCGCCGGGTGGTAGCCCAAATCTTCGCGGGTGCGGCGGATGTCGGCCCGCGAGAACTTCACGTCCCCCGCCCGCGTCGGGCCGAACGTCGGCTTCAGGTCGGTGCCGAAAATCGCGTTCAGTTGCGCGACGAGGTCGAGCAGGGTGACGCTGCGCCCGGTGCCGACGTTGTACACGTTGCCGCTCGCGTCCGGGGCGTCGGCGGCGCGAGTCAGCGCTTGCACCGCGTTCGCCACGAAGGTGAAGTCGCGGGACTGAAGACCGTCGCCGTGGATGTGCGGGGCGCGGCCGGCGCTCATGGCCGCGGTGAACAGCGCGATCACCCCGCTGTACGGGCTGTCGGCGCGCTGCCGCGGGCCGAAGATGTTGAAGAACCGCAGCCGGACCGTTTCCAACCCGTAGGTGTGGGCGAACGCCTGCATGTACAGTTCGCCGGCCAGCTTCGCGGCCGCGTAGGGCGACTTGGCAACGAGCGGCAGGTCTTCGGTCTGCCCGCCGGTGCCGCTGTGTCCGCCGTAGGCGCTGGAACTGGCCGCGTACACCACCCGCCGCACGCCGGCCTTGCGAGCCGCGTCGAGCACGTTCAGCGTGCCGGTGGCGCACGCGGCGTGCGTGACCGCCGGGGCTTCGACGCTCCGCGCCACCGATGCCAGCGCGCCGAGGTGGTACACGACCCCGACCCCCTGCACCGCCCGCGCGACAGCGGCCGCGTCGGTCAGGCTGCCGTCGATCACGTCCACGTTCGAGTGGTGGGCGAGGTTGGCCCGGAGGCCGGTGCTGAAGTCGTCGAACACGCGGACCGGGCACTTGCGGCGGACCAGTTCGTCAACGAGGTGCGAGCCGATGAACCCGGCTCCGCCGGTGACCAGCGACAACTCATCCATGAGCAAAGCTCCGCGGAATATGAAGGGTGGGAGTGTAGCGAACGGCCGCAGGCGGTGTCTACGCCGAGTGCGGGCGTGCGCGTCAGTGCGATTCCGCCCCTTCGAGCGTGAACACCGCCAGTTCGGGCCGCACCCCGAACCGCAACCGCCACCCGAACCCGACGCCGGTGTTCACGTACAGGTGCCCGGCGTCGAGCGGGTACAGCCCGGCCGACCACCGCCGCGCCGCCGGGCCGAGAAACAGCGGCCCGAGCCCCGGCAAATTGATCTGCCCGCCGTGCGTGTGCCCGCTCAGGATCATGTCGGCCCTGTGCCCGGCCAACCCTTCGGCCGACTGCGGGTTGTGCGCCAAAACCACGCGCGGGGTGTTCGCACACGCCCCGCCCAGCGCTGCGTCCGGGTCCGACTCGCCGCTCCACAGGTCATCGACCCCCGCGACCAGCAGTCCGGCCCCGCCGCGCTCGACCCGCACCGCCCGGTTCCGCAGCACGGTCACCCCCTCGGCCGCGAGCGCGTCGGCGACGCGGCGGTGAAGTTCCGGATAGCGGCGCACGCCGCGAGCCGTGTGGACCGAGAAGTCGTGGTTGCCCAGCACCGCGAACACGCCCAGCGGGGCCTTCAGCCCGCGGAACAGGCGGGCCGCGGCGGCCACGTGGTCTGGGCCGCGGTCGATGAAGTCGCCGGTCAGCGCGATCAGGTCGGGTTGCTCGGCCGCGGCCCGCTCGACCGCGCTCTCCAGGTAGCCGGCCGGGATGTGCGGGCCGAAGTGGAAGTCGCTCAACTGCGCGACCTTGACTCCCGACAGCGCCGCCGGCAGCCCGCGGACCGGCACGGCGACGCGGTTAACCGCCAGCCAAGTCGGCTCGACGTGGTACGCGTACCCGATTCGCGCCCAGTTGCGGCCGACGAACCGCGCCACGCGGCCGGCGAGCGAGGCGCCCGGGCGTGCGGCGGCATCGGGCGCGGGCGGGTGCCGGAGGGTGCCGGGAGCGAGCATGCGACCACTGCCCTTACGAGGCGTCCGACCGGGCGACGGGGCGACCGGACATTGTAGGTCAGGCTTTGAGGAGAGGGGGAACCGAAAAGGTGCAAAGATCGGCAGAAAAAGCCGGCGGGACGGGTTCGGCACCCGTCCCGCTCGCGGTAGTCACGGCCGAGGGCCGCGGTCACTTCTTCGGGCCTTTCTTCGGCGGAGGCGGCGGCGCGTCCTCGTCGTCGTCGGCATCCTCGTCGCCGTCGTCCTCGTCCTCGTCATCGTCCTCGTCGTCGTCATCAAAGTCGTCGTCGTCGAACTCGTCGTCGTCCAAGTCCTCGTCGAAGTCGTCGTCGAACTCCTCGTCGTCGAGGTCGTCGAGGTCGTCGTCGAGGTCGTCGTCGAGGTCGTCGTCCTCGTCATCCTCGTCGTCCTCGTCGTCCTCGTCGTCGAAGTCTTCGTCCTCATCGACGGCGAGGGCGGGCGCGGCGAGGCCGAAGAGCGGCCGCAGCTCCTCTTCGGGCGCGGCGAGTCCGGGGGGGAACAGGGCGCATGAGGGCATGCGGACAATCCTCGTATACGGGTGAGCCGGCGTGCCGGGATAGCCCCACTGCTATCGGCGCGCCGGCCCGATATCCGGTCTCGAATCCGCCCGCGGGCGGTCCACCCGCGGGCGGCGTGTGCGGTCTGTAACGGAGGGGCGGCGCGGGGCCGCGGTTCGCTCCGCAGCGGCAGGCTCGAGCCCCTGCCGCGTGGCACCGGGTGCCTTCAAAGGTAGGCGCTTCTTAGGAACGGCTTCCGAGGGTGTCAAGCGAAAGTTTTTGAAATTACCCCGGCCGCAAATTGCTAGAAATTCTGGCCTTGCGACACGATCGGCGGTCACTACTTACAATAATTTTGTCCGCCCCATTCGCCCGCCGCCGGAGCCGCCATGTCCGCCGAAACCGGAGCCGAGCCGCCGGCCACACAGCCGGACTACGGGTTGCTACTGAACGGCCGGTTGCCCGACGGCGGCCCGCGATACGTCGAGACCCCGCCGGACCCCTACGCCCCTGACGCGCCGCTCGTCGCCGAGCCGTGGAACACCGTCACCGCGTCGTTCTTCATCTGGATCGCGGTGTACTGGTTCTGGCGAGTTCGCGGCCGGTACCGCGACTACCCGTTCCTGGTCTCCTGTATGCCGATCCTGCTGGCCGGCGGAATCGGCGGGACGTTGTTCCACGGCCTGCGCACGCAGCGGGCGTTCTTCCTGCTGGACGTGGTGCCGATCTCGCTCCTCGGGTTGGCCGGCGCGCTGTTCATGGCGTACCGGCTGATCGGGCTGAAGGAGCGGTGGCAGCGGTTGGCCGTGCTGACGCTCGCCACCGCGGGGTTGCTGGTGGTGTACATGGTCATGAACCTCGTCTTCTTCTCGCTCATCCGCTCGACGAACCGGCAACTGAGCATCAACCTGTCGTACGCGTCGCTGGCGGTGCTGGTACTCACGCCGATCGGGCTGGTGCTGTGGCGGACGCGGTTCCGGTACGGCGGGTGGGTGGCGGTCGGGCTGATCAGCTTCGCGATGGCGTGGGTGTTCCGGCTGACGGATCAGTACAGCGCCGAGTACCTCACGACGGGCACGCACTGGCTGTGGCACACGCTCGGCGCGGTCAGCACCGCGGCCATGATCCGGTACTTCTACGCGGTGGAGGGGGAGAAGAAAGAGACAGGCAGGTTCACCACAGAGACCACAGAGACCACAGAGGAAGGCAGATAGAGCGTTCTAAAAAACTCTGTCTTCGCCTTCCTCTGTGGTCTCTGTGGTCTCTGTGGTGAACCTGCCTGTCTCCTCACTACAACATCCCCTCTCCCTTCGAGGTTCCGCCCATGCTCACGCTCGGCAAGTATTCGGTCGGCGTCGGTGACCGGTTCGCGCACCAGGCGAAGGCCCAGCTCCGCGCCTGCCAGATGGCCGGCGAGCGGGGAGTCGAGGTCATCCCGGTGTGGAACAAGTCGAACCGCGAACACACCATCATCGGCAGCGAACCCGGCAGCGTCCGCGCGTCGGCCGACCGGGCCGTGAAGGAACTCGGCTGGGCCAAGCCGTACCACGTTGACGCCGACCACATCCGGCTCGAAACGGTCGATCGCTTCCTCCCCGCGTGCGACTTCTACACGATCGACGTGGCCGACTCGATCGGCCTGCCGGCCGCGCCGGAGGCGGTGAAGGCGTTCGCCGACCGGCACCCGGAGTTGACCGGCACGCTGTCGGTCCCCGGGGTGTCGTCGCCGTTCACCACGACGCGCGCGGATGTGGAACGGGTCGCGGCGAAGTATTTGAAGGCGGTGCAGGACGCCGGGGCCATCTACCGCAAGATCGCGGCCGCGAAGGGGGCCGAAAACGTCATCGCGGAAGTGTCGATGGACGAGACCGACGCGCCGCAGACCCCGCCGGAACTGCTTCTCATCCTCGCGGCTCTCGCGGACGAACAGGTGCCGGTGCAGACCATCGCCCCGAAGTTCACCGGCCGCTTCAACAAGGGCGTCGATTACGTCGGCGATCTGACGCAGTTCGAGAAGGAGTTCCGCGACGACCTCGCCGTAATCGCCTACGCGGTGCGGCAATACGGCCTGCCGGCGAACCTGAAGCTGAGCGTCCACAGCGGGAGCGACAAGTTCTCGCTGTACCCGATCATTCGCCGCGCCATCCGCGACACCGGGGCCGGGTTGCATCTCAAAACCGCCGGTACGACGTGGCTGGAAGAGGTCATCGGCCTCGCGGAGAGCGGCGGCGACGGGTTGGCACTCGCCAAGCAGATTTACGCCAAGGCGCTCGTCAAGAAGGACGAGTTGTGCGCGCCTTACGCGACGGTCATCGACATCGACGCGGCGAAACTGCCGTCGGCCGAAGAAGTTAACGCCTGGACCGCCGCGCAGTTCACCGGGGCGCTGCGGCACGAGCAGACGAACCCGCTGTTCAACCCGTCGCTCCGGCAGTTGGTCCACGTCGGGTTCAAGGTCGCGGCCCAGATGGGCGAAAACTACCTGTCGATGCTGCGGGCGTGCGAAGCGGCGGTGTCGCGCAACGTGACCACGAACCTGTACGAGCGGCACTTACAACCTCTCTTCATCGGGTAACACCGAACGAGTCTGTCATGACCAACCTGTTCGATCTGTCGGGCGAAGTGGCCGCGGTGTTCGGCGGGACGGGCGTGCTCGGCGGGGCGATGGCCGACGCACTCGCGGCCGCCGGGGCGAGCGTCGCGGTGCTCGGGCGCAGCGCCGAGCGTGGCGCGGAGCGCGTGAGGGCCATCGAGAGGGCCGGCGGGAAGGCGATTTTCGTCCCGGCCGATGCGATGAGCACGCAGTCGCTGACCGCGGCGCGCGACGAGATCATTTCCAAGCTCGGCAACGTCACGATCCTGATCAACGGGGCTGGCGGGAACAAGCCGGAAGGCACGGTCGCGCCCGGCGGCGACTTCTGCAAGCTCCCGCTCGACGGGTGGAACGCGGTCTTCGACCTCAACCTCGTCGGCGGCACGCTCCTCCCCTGCCAGATCTTCGGCGCGAAGATGGTGGAGGCGAAGAAGGGCAGCATCATCAACATCGCGTCGATGTCGTCGGTGATTCCGCTGTCGCGGGTGGTCGCGTACTCGGCGTCCAAAGCCGCGGTGCTGAATTTAACGATGTGGCTGGCGCGGGAGTGGGCTACGACCGGGGTGCGGGTGAACGCGATCAGCCCGGGGTTCTTCCCGGCCGAGCAGAACCGCCGCATGCTGATGAACGAGGACGGCACGTACACTGCTCGCGGGCAGTCGATTATCGGCCACACCCCGATGGGCCGGTTCGGCACCGCCGAGGAACTGGCCGGGGCGACGGTGTGGCTGGCGTCGCAGCGGGCCAGCGGGTTCGTCACCGGCCAGAACATCGTCGTGGACGGCGGCTTCTCGGCGGTCACGATCTGAGTTGCATCCGCAGGCCGGAAAGCGGAAGGCGCGGATGCACGCTGATCAATCCAAAGATTGATCACAATAAGAATCTCTTCCGTCCTCAATCTGCGTGCATCCACGCCTCAATCCGCGTCATCCGCGTTCCTGACTTCGTGCCGCTTTGTAAGGTGTTCGGCTATGTCAGGTACCCTTTCGAGTCTGCTCGCGGCCTTCGACCCAGGGTTGCCGCTCGAACGCGCGAGCACCATCCCGAACACCTGGTACACGTCAGCCGACGTTTACGCGCTCGAGCGCGACGCGGTGTTCGCGCGGACGTGGCAGGTAGTCGGCCGGTGCGAGCAGGTGGCGAAACCGGGTCAGTACCTCACCGCGGACATCGCTGGCGAGCCGATATTGGTGGTGCGGAACGAAGCGGGTGAGTTGCACGCGTTCTCGAACGTGTGCCGGCACCGGGCGGCGCGGGTCTGCACCGACGAGTGCGGGACGGTCACCAAACTCCGCTGCCGCTACCACGGCTGGACGTACGACCTGAGCGGCAACCTCCGCGGCGTGCCCGAGTTCGACGGCGTCGAGGGCTTCCGCCGCGAGGACAACGGCCTGCCGCCGGTCGCCGTTGCCGAGTGGGGACCGTTCGTGTGGGTCCACCTGACCCCGCCGCGCGAACCTCTCGAAAGCTATTTGGGTCCGTTGGTCTCTTGGGCGCAAGAGAAGGCCGCGTTCGACGGGCTGAAGTGGTACGCGCGCAAGAGTTACGACCTCGCGTGCAACTGGAAGGTGTACGCCGACAACTACCTCGACGGCGGATACCACGTGAACACGGTTCACCCCGCGCTGGCCGGGGCGCTCGACTACAAGGAATACCGCACCGTCTGCGACGGGAACACCGTCCTCCAGAGCGCCCCGACCAAACCGAGCGACGGCGAAACGGGCCTGACGCGAACGGGCGACGCGGCGTACTGGTGGCTCTACCCCAACTTCATGCTCAACAGCTACGCGGGGGTAATGGACACGAACCTGGTGCTCCCGCTCGGCCCCGACCGCTGCCGCGTCGTCTTCGACTTCTACTTCGCCGACTCGCTGGCCGAAGATTTCAAGCGGCAGAGCGTCGAGGTGGCGGAGCAGGTGCAGCGGGAAGACATCGGGGTGTGCGAGGAAGTGCAGCGGAACCTCGGCGGTCGCGCGTTCACAAGCGGGCGGTTTAGCGTGAAGCGGGAGAACGGCGGGCACTGGTTCCATCAGAAGTTGGGGCGCGTTTTGCAGGCGAGCGGGCGGTAGCGGGTCCGCGGCCGGTGTCAGCCGGCCCGGGTGAGAGGCGACGGAAACGGCCGGCTGGCACCGGCCGTTCGCATTTGGGGGCTGAAGTGGGCGATTCGTCGGGGCAGTTCCGGTCCGGGCTGGGGTTCGGGCTGGTCGCGTACACGTGGTGGGGGTTGGTGCCGCTGTACTTCGCCGCGCTCGCGTCGTTCGACGTGCCGGCGTGGGAGATTCTGGCCCACCGCATCGCGTGGTCGCTGCCGATCATGGTCGCCCTCACCATCGTCGCCGCCGGGCACCGCGACGTCGTCCGCGTGCTGAAGTCGCGCAAACTCGTCGGCGTGTTGGTGTTGTCGTCGGTGCTGCTGGCGATCAACTGGCTGCTGTACATCTACGCGACCGTCAACAAGCGCGTCACCGAAGCGAGCCTCGGCTACTACATGATGCCGCTCGTCAACGCGGCGTTCGCGACGCTCTTCCTGAAGGAAAAGCTGCGCCCGGCTCACTACCCGGCTCTGCTGCTGGTGGCGACGGGCGTGATCATCCCGTGCGTGGCGGTCGGCTACCTGCCGTGGATCGCGGTCGCGCTGCCGGTCACGTTCGGTTTTTACGGATTGGTGCGGAAGCAGGCGCCCGTCGATAGCATGACCGGTCTCACGGTCGAGACGCTCCTCATGCTGCTCCCGTCGCTCGGGTACTTGCTCTACCTGTCGGCGAAGGGGCAGAACCACATGACGCCGGACGATTGGGGTTTGAACGGGCTGATCGCGTTCAGCGGTGTGGTGACGGTCGTCCCTTTGCTCACCTACACGCTGTCGCTGCGTCGCCTGCCGCTCTTGGCGATCAGCTTCATTCAGTTCATCTCGCCGACGGTGCAGATGCTGATCGCGGTGTTGTGGCTGGGCGAGCGGGACAAGTTGACCCCGGAAACGGTCGCAGCGTTCGCGTGCGTCTGGTCGGCGGTTGCGATCTTCGTTCTCGACGCGCTCTGGCAAGCACGAAAGGCGCGCGAGCGGCGGGGCGCCGGCCCGCCGGTGCCGCTCCCGTCGAATGACGAACACGTTGCTTCGGACGCATCGCACCGGCGGGCCGACGTCCCGCCGCTCGCCGGCGGGCCACTCCCCAAACTGCCGCTCACACGATGATGGTGTGAACCTCGCGCTGCGGCTCCCCGCCGGTGACGTGAACCGTGCCGTCCTTGTCGATGTACACGTCCACCTCGCTCCGCACCCCGAACTCCGGCAGGTAGATGCCGGGCTCGATGCTGAAGCAGGTGCGGCGGATGATGCGGCGGTCGTCGCGCGTCTCCAACCCGTCGATGTGCGCCCCGTTGCCGTGGACCTCCTGCCCGATGTTGTGGCCGGTGCGGTGAGTGTAGAACTCGCCGTAACCGGCCTTTTCGATGACGTCGCGCGTGGCGTTGTCGATCTCCCACCCCCGTAATGTCCGCCCGGAAGCGAACGCGTCCTTCACGCACGCGATCCCGGCGTCCCGGGCCGCCGCGACGACCTTGAAGACCTTCGTGTACTGCTCGGGCACGTCGCTCCCGACGTAGGCGGTGCGCGTGTAGTCGGCGTACACGGCCCGCGGGCGGTTCATCTTCGCCCACAGGTCGATCAGCACCCACGACCCGCGTTCGATCGGCGCGTCGGTCGCAACGGCCGTGTCGAAGTGCGGGTCGCCGCTGTGCGGCCCGACGCCGACGATCGGCGGGCTGTACGTCGTCATCCCGCTCTCGGCGAAGTGCGACATGATCCGCGCCTGCACCGCGGTCTCCATCACCCGCCCCTTCAGCTTGATCTGCTCGGCGATGAAGCCGAACGCCACGTTGTACGCGGCCCGGCAGAGGGTCGCGGCCTCGAAATGCGATTTCTCCTGGTCGTCGTCCCAGACGGCTTCGAACTGCTGGATGAGGTCGCCGGAGCCGATCACGTCGCAGCCGAACGACTTCACCAGTTCGACGGTGCCGGCATCGACGCGGCCGATGTACGGGTTGCTGTTCCGCTCGCTGTACTCCATCGCGACGCGCTTCGCCCCCTTCACCAGCCCTTCGACGCCGGCTTCGAGGTCTTGCCAGCGGCGGTAGACGGTCTTCGGGGTGCCGGGCAGGTGGTCGAGCGACGCCGGCTCGATGGCGTGAACCAGCTTGCGCGGCTCGCCGGACGCCGGCACGAAGTAGAACCACCGCCGCGACAGCTTCGGCATCACGCCGGCGACCCGCTGCGCGAGAATGTTTTGGCCGCGGAAGTCGTACAGGAGCCAGCCGTCGAGTTTGGCGTCGCGGAGAGCGGCTTGAACGGCATTCAGGTCGAACATGGCAAGTCCTCGGTCGGTTTGATCCTGCGACCGCAAGGGCACCAGGGGTTGAAACCCCTGGCTATTGCCGGTGACCCCTTCGGGGTCCGAAACTGCTCTCTTCTGGACGCCAACGGCGTCACCTGGAATAGCCAGGGATTTCAACCCCCTGGTGCCGTCAGCGCGGGTGTGTCGTTTAACCTACCCGTTTCCCCTTGCGACCGCCACCGACATCGGGATAATCAACCTCTCTCCCGCCTTACCACACGCACCCCCACCGCCATGCGCTACCGCCATTTCGTTTTCGCTCTCGTTCTGCTCGCGCCGGCAACCGCGCGGGCGGTCGATCGCTCCGACCTGACGCCCGGCCTCGTCGCCTTCTACAGCGACGGCCAAGGTCTGCCCACCGTGGCGCGGTTGGAGCCGACCGTCGCGCTGACGCTGGCGAAGGGCGAAAGCCCGCACCCGGCGCTGTCGGCCGGCGGCAGTATGCAGTGGAACGGGTACATCAACATCACCCGCGCCGGGAAGTACTCGTTCTCCGCGACCACGACCGGCGGCAAACTGGCCGTCAAGGTCGGCGGCAAGGACGCGCTCGGCGGCGAACTGCAACTCGACGGCGGCGTTCTGCCCATCGAGGCGACGTTCACCCGCGACCCGGGTGCCGACGCCCGCGTCGAGCTGTTCTGGCAGGGGCCGGGGTTCGTCAAGGAACCGCTCAACCACCAGTTCCTCGGACACCTGGCGAAGGAGCGGCCGAAGGCGTTCGCCGCCAGCGGCGAACTCGAACACGGCCGCTTCAAGTTCGAAGAACTGTCGTGCGCGAAGTGCCACAAGCCGGCCGCCGACGACAAGATGGCGAAAACCCTGGTCGAGCACGGCGGCCCGAACCTGACCGACGTGGCGAAGCGGGCGTACCCGGGGTGGATTTACGCGTGGCTCGGCGACCCGGCCAAGCTCCGCCCGCACACCACCATGCCGAAGGCCTTCGGCGACGACGCCACCGCCGACGCGGAGCGGTACGCGGTCACGCAGTACCTCGTGTCGCTGGCCGGCAAGCCGCTGGAGGTGTCCAAGCTGCCGGCGGTGGTTCCGAACGACGTGAAAGCGAGCATGGAAAAGGGCCGGGTGCTGTACTCCGTCACCGGGTGCACCGCGTGCCACAACGACCCGCTCGCGCGCAAGAAGAAGGACGAGGAGGACGAGAAGGAACCGCTCGCGCCCGCCGATTACCTGTACGGAACGCACACACTCGCGGGTCCGGTCGCGAAGTACTCGCTCGGCTCGCTCGGCAGCAAGTTCACCCCGGCCACGCTCGCCGCGTACCTCCAGAACCCGCTGAAGACCAACCCGCACGGCCGGATGCCGAACATGAACCTCAGCCCGCAGGACGCGCTCGACATCGCGCGCTACCTGTGCCGTACCGCGGACGAGAACGTCACCCCGGACACGCTCCCGAAGCCGAAGCTGACACCCGACGACCTCGCCAAGACCGTTCTGGCGTCTGCGACCGGTGGGGAGAAGAAATCGTTCGCCGCGGCCGATCTCGCTGCACAGTGGGTTCAACTCGGGTCGCGGCTCGTCGCATCCAAAGGCTGCATCAACTGTCACGCGATCGAGGAAAAGGGCAAGCCGCGGGCCGCGCTCGACACCTTCGCCAAGTTGGACGCCGTGAAGAAGGCCGGCGACAAGGGCTGTCTCGACGCCAAGCCGGACGCGGCGAAGGTGCCCGTCTACAAGCTCGACCCGAAGGAGCGCGCCGCTCTCGCCGCGTTCCTCAAGGACGGGCTGACCGGGGCCGGCTCCCCTGCCCCGGCGTACCAGGCCCGCGTCGCGCTGAAGCGGTTCAACTGCCTCAACTGCCACCAGCGCGACGGCGAGGGCGGCATCCCGGTCGAACTCGCCGACCAGATGCGGTTGCTTGAAAAGAGCGAGAACGCCGATGATGTCCGGCCCCCGGTGCTGACCGGCGTCGGGCACAAGACCCGCACCTCGTGGCTGAAGTCGGTGCTGACGCAGAGCGGCCGCGCCCGGCCGTGGATGCAACTCCGCATGCCGCAGTACGGCGACGGCAACGTCGGGTTCCTGCCTGAAGCAATCGCGTACCTCGAAGGCACCACGCCCGACGACAAGGTTCACGCGGTCGAGCGCACCGGAGCGAAGATCGCGGCCGGGCGCACGATCGTCGGCAAGGGTGGGCTGGGCTGCATCTCGTGCCACGACATCGGCGGCATCGCCAACACCGGCACCCGCGGCCCGGACCTCTCGACCATCAACCAGCGCGTGCGTTATGAGTGGTACGAGAGGTGGCTGTCGCAGCCGCTCCGCATGGCCCCGGGCACGCGGATGCCGCAGGCGTTCGTCGACGGCGCCTCGACGCTCAAAACGGTGCTGAACGGCAACCCGCACGACCAGGCCGAAGCGATGTGGGCGTACCTCGCGCTCGGCCCGGGGCTTCCGCTGCCGGACGGCCTCGAACCGCCGAAGGGGTTGGTGATCGCGGTCAAGGACCGGCCGGAAATCCTGCGGACGTTCATGCCGGACGCCGGGTCGAAGGCGGTCGCGGTCGGCTACCCGGGCTACGTGTCGGTGGCGTTCAGTGCCGATCAGTGCCGCACGTCCTACGCCTGGGCGGGCAACTTCCTCGACGCCTCGCCGGTTTGGAACAACCGCGGCGGCGCGCCGGCGAAACTCCTGGGCCAGAAGTTCTGGGCCGCCCCGCCGGGCCACCCGTGGGCGCTCACCGACGGCGGGAAAGCGCCGCCGGACTTCCTGAGCCGTGCGACGAACCCCGCGTACGGCCTGCCGCTGCCGCTCGAACCGGCCCGCATCTACGACGGCCCGATGGCGGTCAAGTTCGACGGTTACAGCCTGGACAAGGACGGCCGCCCGACCTTCCGCTACCGCCTCGACGAGCAACATGGCGGCCCGGAACTGATCGTCGCGGAGACGCCGTCGCCGCTCAAGAGCCTGCTGGCGACCGGGCTGGCGCGGCGGTTCGACGTCACGATCCCGGCATCGCAGCAGGCGTGGTTCCTCGCCGGGCAGACGTCGAAGGAGCCGCGTGCCTACGACCGCGGTGGCAAGCCGCTCAAGCTCGACCTCAAGGCCGCCGAGGTGACCGCGCCGGCGGCCGGGGCGCGCGTCGTGCTGCCGGACGGCGAGCGGGCGGTGGTGCTCGAAGCGTCCGGCGCGCCGACCAGCACCGTGTGGCAGTTCGTACAGAACAAGGGCACATGGCTCGCGGTGCTGAAGCTACCGACCGCGAAGGCCGAACAGAAGCTGAGCGTCACGCTCAACACCTTCGCACTGCCGAAGGACGACGAAGGGCTAATCAAGGAACTGTCCGGGCCGTGAGCCTGTTCTCGATTGTCTGGCGGTGTTTGAAGACCCGGACGCGGATGACGCGGATTCCAACGCGGATGAAGACAGGATCAGACAGAAGAGGTTGTGTTCTGAACTCAATCCTCTGCTTTTATCCGCGTCCATCCGCGTTGAAATCCGCGTCATCCGCGTGCGGGTCTTCGAAACCTTTTCAGTCACGTTTCATTTCGGGTTCGCCATGATCGCGCCTGCTCCGACGACCGCCGAGACCACGACCGAAGCCCCGCCGCCGGAAGCGCCGCTCCCGCCGACCCCGTGGCGCATACGCGCCCTCTTGCTCGCCGCGCTCGCGGTGGTCGGCGCGACGGCCTACTTCGGCAGTGTCGCCCTCGCGAGCCAGCCACAAGCGGCCTACCGCGTGCAGGCCGGGTGCGGGATCGTGTTCTTCCTCGGCCTCGCGGCGCTGTTCTCGCAAAGCTTGCAGTCCGTCAGCCGCAAGACGCTGCTGTGGGGCATCGGGTTGCAACTCGTCCTCGCGGTGCTGGTTCTGTACGCGCGGCCCGCGCAGGACGTTTTCCGGTGGGTGGGCGACGGCATCGGCGCGCTCATCGACGCCTCCGACAAAGGCGCGGAGTTCGTGTTCGGCTCACTCGCCGACCCCAAAGGGAAGGCCGGGTTCGTGTTCGCGTTCAAGGCGCTGCCGCCGATCATCTTCGTGTCGTCGTTCTTCAGCGTGCTCTACTACCTCGGCGTCCTCCAGTTCCTCGTGCGGCTCATGGCCCGAGCCATGATGTACCTGATGGGCACCAGCGGGGCCGAAACGCTGTCGGTGTCTGCGAACGTGTTCATGGGCCAGACCGAAGCGCCGCTCATCGTCAAGCCGTTCGTCCCGCGGATGACCCGCTCCGAACTGCTCGCGCTGATGGGCAGCGGGATGGCGCACATCAGCGGCGGGATGATGGCGGTTTACATCAGCTACGGCGCGGACAAGGTCGCGATCCTGGCGACGTGCGTGATGGCCTGCCCGTGCTCCCTGTACCTCACGAAGCTGATCATGCCCGAAGCCGGGAAGCCGGCGACCGCGGGCGCGGCCCCGATCGCGGTCGAAACCCCCTACGTGAACGTCATCGACGCCGCCGCGGCCGGGGTGAAGGACGGCGTCCTGCTGGCCATCAACGTCGCGGCGATGCTGATCGCGTTCATCGCGTTCATCGCGCTGTTCGACATCGTCCTCGACAAGATGTACGGCGGGCTGACACTCGACAAGATTTTCGGCACCGTGTTCTCGCCGGTCGCGTTCCTGCTCGGCGTCCCGCTCGACGACTGCGACAAGGTCGGCAACCTGCTGGGACTGAAGCTCGCGGCCAACGAGCACGTCGCGTACCTCAAGTACAAGGACTGGATGACCAAGCCCGAACTGGGCGTGACGCTCGACCGCCGGTCGCAGTTGCTGGCCGTCTACGCGCTGACCGGGTTCGCCAACTTCGCGTCGGTCGGGATTCAGCTCGGCGGGATCGGGGCGATGGCCCCCGGTCGCCGCGCCGACCTCGCCAAGCTCGGCATGAAGGCGCTGTTCATCGGCTTCCTGGCGACGCTCATCAACGCCGCGGTCGCCGGGTTGCTCATGTCCGCGTGAAAGGGAAAGTATGGACCGCAGTCTCATCGACGCTTACGAGGCCGCTCCTGCGCGGCTGCGCGCCGCGTGCGCCGGGCTGACCTGCGACGACCTCACCGCCCGCCCCGGGCCGGGGCTGTGGTCGATTCTGGAGGTCGTCGTCCACATCGCGGACAGCGACGCCATCAGCATCGACCGGATGAAGCGCATCCTGACCGAAGACAACCCGCCGCTGCTCTACGCGAACGAAACCGAATACGTGGCGCGGCTGCACACGCACGCACAAGAACTGGAAGACGCCCTCACGCTGCTGGAAGTGGGCCGGCGACAGTGGGCGCGGGTGCTGCGCCTGCTGCCGGACGCCGACTTCATGCGAACCGGAACGCACAACCGCCGTGGTGTAGTCACGCTCGGCGGGTTGGTGGGCGACTACATCAACCACATCGACGAGCACCTGGAGTTCGTCCGCGGCAAGCGGGCGAACCTCGGGAAGCCGCTCTAATCCGCCCGCGACGCGGCCACCACGCGCTTGCCGGCCAGCAGGCGCGTCCCGACGTTCAGGAGCAGCACCACGACCACCAGCACGAACGCCCCGGCCCACGCGAGGTTCTTCCGCACCTCGTCCGGCTTGGTGGCGAAGTCGTACACGTAGTACGGCAGCGACGGGGTCGGGTCAGCCAGCGACCGGGCGAGGTACTGCGATCCGCGGGCGGTCAGGATGAGCGGCGCGGTTTCGCCGGCCACCCGCCCGACCGCCAGCAAGACGCCCGTAATGATCGCCGGCAGCGCCGCGGGGATCACCACCTTCAGCACCGTCTGCCGGCGACTCGCGCCCAGCGCGTAACTGCCTTCGCGCAAACTGTTCGGAACGAGCCGCATGGCCTCCTCGGCCGAGCGGATCACGACCGGCAGCATCATCACCCCGAGCGCGAACGCCCCGGCCCACGCCGAGTACCCCCAGCCCCGCTGCCCCGGTTGGAGCCAGAACGGGTACACCAGGAGCGCGAACGCGAACACGCCGATCACGATCGACGGCACCCCGCCGAGCAACTCCGACACGAACCGCACCGGGCCGACGAGCGGGCTGTTGCGGTACTCGGCCAGCAGCACCGCGGCCAGCAGCCCGAGCGGAATCGCGAACACCGCCGCCAGCCCCACCAGCGTCACGCTGCCGACGAGCGCGTGATACAACCCCGGCGGGGTGTCATTGGGCAGGTTCGTGAAGAACGCCGCGGTCACGTGCCCGGCACCCTTGAACGCGATGTAGCCGAGGATCAGGAACAGCGGCACCACGGTCAGGATCTGACAGCCGCGGAGTACGCCGGTCATCACGCGGTCGGCGGCGGCGGCCCGCTTCCGCGCGGTCACCGCCTGCTGCGGGTCGGCCGGCGGCAGGTCCGCGTCGGCATTGACCGAGATCGCGCGAGTCCGGCCGCGGGGCTTCGACAGCCATTTGACCAACAATCGCGCCAGCACGTTCACGAACAGCGTGATGACCAGCAGCAACAGCCCGAGCGAGATGAGCACCGCCCGCTTCAGTACGTCCGCGGGGCCGGTCTCGTGCAGTTGCTTGGCGATGATGCTCGGGATGCTGTCGCCCGTTGCCGTTGGCGACAAAGACAGGTGTTGCGCGTTGCCGATGACCATCGTCACGGCCATCGTCTCGCCGATCGCGCGGCCGAGTGCCAGGAAGCACGCGGCGATGATGCCCGGGCGGGCGTACGGCAGCACGACGCTCCAGATGGTGTGCCAGCGGGTCGCGCCCAGCGCCAGCGAGCCTTCCCGCTGCGACCGCGGCACCGCCTGCATCACGTCGAAGCTTAGCGCGGTGATGTACGGCAGGATCATGACCGCCAGCACCAGCCCCGCGGCGACGATCCCTTCACCGGACTGGTTCGACAGCCCGAACAGGTTGTACGCCGGCGCCAGCCCGCGGCGGGCGAGGAACTCGATCGCCCAGAAGCCGAAGATGACGCTCGGGATCGCAGCCAGCAGCTCCAGCAGGAACGCGCACGCCGTCCGCACCCGCGGCCGGGCGACTTCCGACAGGTACGCGGCCGACCCGACCCCGAGCGGCACCGCGACGGCCATCGCGATGGCCGCGGTCGTCACCGTGCCCCACACGAACAGCAGCGCCCCGTACGCGCCCTCGCCCGGGTTCCAGTCGGAACTGGTCAGCACCTTCAGTTCGCCGAACTTGACCAGCGCCGGCCACGCCTGGTAGGCGAGGATGGCGACCAGCGCCGCCGCGACCGACAGGACGAACGCGCCCGCGCCCTGGCTCAGCCAGAGGAAGACGCGGTCACCGATCGAGGCGCGAGCGGGCTGTGTCATGTGATGAAGATCGTTTCACCACAGAGACCACAGAGACCACAGAGGAAGACAACAAGAGTGTGTTCTCGAAAACTCTGGCTCTTGTCTTCCTCCGTGGTCTCTGTGGTCTCTGTGGTGAATCCTGGGAGTTACTCGAAGGTCACGCTACCGAGCAGTTCGGCCGCCTTCTTCGACAGGTCGGCCGGGAGCGGGGCGTAGTCCAGTTCGGCCGCGAACACCTGCCCGTCGGCCACCACCCACTTCAGGAACTCCACGATCACCGCGCCCTTGTCCTTCGGCTGCTTCTTGAACAGCAGTGCGTAGCTCGCGCCGACGATCGGGTACGCCGCGTCGCCCTCCGCGTCGGTGAACGAGTACGCCAGCGGGTGCAGCGAGTACGGCTCCTTCTCCTGCTTCACCTTCATGGCGCTTTCGACGGCCGCGGTCACCGCGGCGGCGTCCGGCGACACCGACTTGCCGGCCTTGTTGGCGAGCGCGGCGTAGGCGATGCCGTTCTTCTTGGCGTAGGCCAGTTCGACGTACCCGATGGTGCCCGGGGTGTTCTTGACGTGCTCCGCGATGCCGTCGTTGCCCTGCTTGCCGTCCACGCCCTCCGGCCACTTCGGGTCCTTGCTCGTGCCCGGGCTTTTGGCGAAGTCCGCGCTCTTCTTGCTCAGGTACTCCGTGAAGATGCTCGTCGTGCCGCTCGACTCCGACCGGCGGACCGGCGAAATGGAACGGTCCGGCAGCCCGACGCCCGCGTTCAGCGCGGCGATTCGCGGGTCGTTCCACTTGGTGATCTTGCGCAGGTAGATGTCGGCCAGCACCTCGCCGGACAGCTTCAGGTCCTTGATGCCGTCGAGGTTGTAGATGACCGCGACCGCCCCGACGGTCACCGGCACGTGAACCACCTCGCCGCCGGCCGCCTTCGCCGCGTCGATCTCCTTCGCGTTCATCGGCGCGTCCGAGCAGCCGAAGTCGATGTTCTTCGACGTCACGTTCGAGATGCCGTAGCCGGACCCTTTCGCCACGTAGTCGATTTCGACATTCTTGGCCTTCTTGTACTCGCCCGACCACTTCTGCATGATCGGGTCGACGAACGTCGCGCCGCCGGCGCTGATCCGCGGCGCGGCCCCGCCGCCCGACTTGCCGCACCCGGCGAGCGGGAGCACACCGAACACCATCACGATTGCGAGCAAGCGGCGCATAGAAGCGGCTCCACAGGCGACGCGCGTAAGTGCCGACAGCTTATGACGGCACGTCACGCGAGCAACCACGCGGGCCGTGAAGGTTCGATAAAGCGGCTCGCCACTCCGTTTCATCATTTCTCCTTCGCGCGATATTCACATCTCGTTGGTAAAAGTACTGATGATCTTTTCACGCCGCGGAGAGCCGTTCGCATGACGTCCACGTCCCCGGTGGCCGAATCGCCCCCGCCCGCGCCCCAACCCGCCGCGACCGAACCGGCGACCGAGATGCTGGGCGTCCGCACGGTGAACTTCTGGTACGGGGCGAAGCAGGCGCTGTTCGACGTCAACCTGTCAGTGGCCGCGAAGTCGGTGACCGCGTTCATCGGCCCGAGCGGGTGCGGCAAGAGTACCCTGCTTCGCCTGCTCAACCGCATGAACGACCTCGTCGAGGGCACCCGGCTGAGCGGCGAAATCCGGCTCGGCGGCGCGGACATTTACGCCCCGCACTTCGACGTGGTGGACCTCCGCCGCCGCGTCGGGATGGTGTTCCAGAAGTCGAACCCGTTCCCGAAGTCGATCTACGACAACGTCGCGTTCGGCCCGCGGCTGGCCGGCGAGCGGAACCGCGGCCGGCTCGATACGCTGGTCGAGCGGTGCCTCAAGCAGGCGGCCTTGTGGGCCGAGGTCAAGGACCGGCTCGGCGCCAGCGCGCTGGAGTTGAGCGGCGGGCAGCAGCAGCGGTTGTGCATCGCCCGAGCGCTCGCCACCAACCCGGACGTGCTGCTGATGGACGAACCGGCCAGCGCCCTCGACCCCAAGAGCACGCAGGCGATCGAAGACCTCATCGGCGAACTGAAGCGGAACTACACGATCGTGATCGTGACGCACAACATGCAGCAGGCGGCCCGCGTCTCCGACCAGACCGCGTTCTTCTTCGAGGGCAAGCTGGTGGAAGCCGGCCCGACGGCCCAACTGTTCCGCCAGCCGCGCGAGAAGCAGACCGAGGACTACATCACCGGCCGGTTCGGCTGATGTCTTCGCCGGCTGTCATTCGGAGTGCGGAATCCCGCATTCGGCAAAGACCGAAGCCCGCCGAGCAAGCTCGGCGGGCTTCGGCGTTTGCCGGGCGCGTCTACTTCTCCCCCTGTGGCGCGGACGGCTCACGGCACCGCCGCCTGGTACCAGTACCTGGTGGAAGTTGAGCCACGACTCGCGGGGCGGCCCCAGTCAACTTCCACCAGGTACTGGTACCAGGCGAAAGCGGTGCTGGAACAGCCGTCCCCGCGGCGGATCGCATAGCAAAGGCTCGGCCGACGCAACATCGGCCTGTCGCAGAGCGACGAGCTAAACGCGACCGACGCTGAGCGTTGTAACCGCCCGCCCGCGGCGGGCAAGGGCCGTTAGTGACGGAACAGGAACTCGCGGGTGTTGATCAGCGCCCACACCACATCCTCCCACGCCTTCCGCTTGTCCTCGCGCTTGGCGATGTGGTCGAGCGCGATCCCCTTCTCGTCATCGAAGGGAGCACGACCGAGCGCGGCATAGTACAAGTCGGTCAGAATCTCGGCGTCGGGCTTCTTAGCCGTCAGCAGTTTGCCGAGGCGGTTGTTCGCGTTCCGCACCTTCTCGTTGACCGTCGGCCCGTTGATCAGTTGCAGCGCCTGGGCGAGGTTGCCGTCGCTCTCGCGCTCGCACTCGCACGCCAATTCGCGCGCCGGCTGGCCGAACGCCTTCAGGAACGGGTGGTTCACCTCGCCGTCGGGCAGTTGCGTCGCGCGCGTCCCGGCCGGCAGCCCGGCGAACTTCTCCGGCACCGCGGTGAAGTCGCAGATCGCGTCCAGAAGCTGCTCGGCAGTCAGCAGCTTCGTCACCGCGTGCGAGAAGTACTTGCTGTCGTCCTTGTTGAAGTCGTTCGGCTGAGCCGACAGCCCGTAGGTCCGCGACTTCATGATCGTCTTCACCAACACCTTCATGTCGAACTTGTTCTTGGCGAAGTCCTTCGCGAGCGCGTCGAGCAGTTCGTCGTTGCACGACGGGTTGGAGTCGCGGAAGTCATCGACCGGATCGACGATGCCCTTGCCCATCAGGTGGAACCACACGCGGTTCACCACCGACTTCGAGAAGAACGCGTTGTCGCCCGACGTGAGCCACGTCGCGAGGACGGCGCGGCGGTCCTCGCCCGGTTTCACGTCCGCGTCGCCGGTTCCGATGTATCGCGGCTTCATCACCTTCCCGGTGCGCGGCTGCGTCACCTCGCCGTCCCGCTGGGTGTACACGACCTCCGCGCCCGGCGTCGGGGTCGCCGGCTTGGTGCCGATGACCGGGGCCGGCTTGGTCTTCACACGGGCGAACCAAGCGGCCATGCCGTAGTAGTCGTCCTGGCTCCACCGCTCGAACGGGTGGTTGTGGCACTTCGCGCACTGCATTCGCACGCCGAGGAACAGTTGCGCGGTCGTCTCCGCCAGCCCGGTCGGGTCTTTCGCGATGCGGTAGTAGTTCGCCGGCGGGTTGGCGAACGTGTCGCCGTTGGACGTGATAATCTCCTGCACGATCCGGTCGAATGGCGTGTTGCGAATGAAGTGCCCGCGGAGCCACGCCTGCATGCCGTAGCTGCCCTTCACCTGGATCGTCTTGCGCGATGACCGCAGCACGTCGGCCCACTTCAGCGCCCAGAAGTCGGCGAACTCCGGCGTCTCGACCAGCGCGTCCACCAGTTTGTCCCGCTTCTTCGCGTCTTTGTCGTTCAGGAACGCTTTGGCCTCGTCGGCGGTCGGCATGCGGCCGATGCAGTCGAGGTACGCCCGCCGCACGAACTCGTAGTCCTCGCTCAGCCCGCTCGGGGTGATGCTCATCTGCTTGAGCTTGGCGAACACATGCGTGTCCACGAAGTTCGCCTCAGGCGGGTTCGGCCAACTGAACCCCTCGCGCGGCTCGAGGTACGTCAACCGCACCGACACCAGTTCTTCGAGGTAGCGGGCCAGTACCGCGATCTCGCCGGCGCGCTTGAACTCGACCATGCCGGTCGGCGTCACGTCGGCAATCGACGGGTCGCTGCTGCTGAAGTTGGTGAGGCGCGTCACGTCGCGCGTCACGCCGTCACCGAAGGTCACGCTGACCGCGAGTTGCTGCCACTTGGCCGGGGTCTTCAGGACGCGCGACGCGGGCGTCACGCTCATCGCCTTGACCGGCGCGAGGGTCGGCGCGTCGTCTTTCAGTCCCTCGGAGAGCCACGCGGAGACCATCTCGCCGGGCACGCTGGTCAGCCCGAACCGCTGCCCACCCTCGTGCGGTACCGCGCCGACGCCCTTGAGGAGTAGCAGGCTCTGCCCGGGCGCGTGCTTGCCCGTGCGGCGACCGAACTGGTCGCGAGTGAGTTGCAGGAAGTCGGCCGCCGGGTCGAACCCGCGGAGCGACAGCTTGAACCCGTTCTTGCCGCTCGGCGTGCCGTGGCACGCGCCCATGTTGCACCCGCCGACGTTCATCGCGGCGATCACGTCGCGCCGGAAGCTCACCGATGACGGCGCGTCCATCCCGCTCACCGTCACCGGCACGCTGAACGGCTTGCCGTTCGCCGTGACGACGACGGTGGCCGTCCCGTTCTTGAGCGGGCGCAGGTACAACCCCTCTTGCAGATCGACGATGCCGGCCGGTTCCACCTTAGCCTCGACCACGCCGGTGAGGTCGCGGACGCCGCCGTCTGCGTACTTCCCGCTCACCACCAGTTGCCGGGCGTCGCGCACGCCGCTCAGGGTGACCGTCGCGGGCGACACCTCGACGCTCGCCGGAGTGCCGACGACCGCCTTGCGCTCGCCCGGGTCGAGCGGCGGGGCGGCGAGGGCCGGGGCGCACGTCGCGGCCAAAATCGCGACGACGAACACCGCCGCGGCCAGTTGTGCGCGAAGCTCAATCGACGCGGCGGCGGCGAAAAAGCGGCGCCGGCGTGCGCAAGCGGGCGGCCGGGGGCATGTTCCAGTGACGGCGGCGTGCATGATGATACCTCTCAGTTCGGCCTCGCGTCGCGCCCACGGGGCGTTGCACAGCGGGCTACGCGAGGCGGGAACAGCGAGCGGCCGTGCGGCCGGCGGGAAGGCGAAACCGGCGGGAAGCCAGGCGGGTAATGAGACTAGCATAAACGCCCCTCCCCGGCGGTGCGAGCGGAAAACCGCCATTCGCCCCGCGCCATCAATATGAACTCATATACATAGTATACGCGAGAATAAATCGGAGTCAAGCGGCGCGGGCGGAATTTTTTCGCGCGGGCGCGACTCGTTACCGGGTTGTTACGTCCGGGCGAAACTCGGCCTCGTCGTGTGTGTGGGCGGCGTGGCGATTCGGCGAAACCGGCGGCCGCGGCCGGAAACGTCTTCTACAGTTGGGCGGTGTCCTGTGGTCCGGAAGCTCACAACCCGTTCCGCCGCGCCGGTCGAGCCTCGCACACGACCGGCCCCGCTGGCTGATCCGACGCCGTCGCCCGCCCGCCGAACCGGTACGCCCATGCCCGCCACCGTCGCCCCGCACGACCGCGCCGCCCTGCTCGACGCGCTCCGCGCCGCCGACCTGCTGTCGCCCGGGCAGTTCACCAGGGCGGTGTCGCTCACCCGCGCCGGGTCGGCCGCCGACGCGGCCGCGGCGCTGGTCGCGGCCGGGCTGCTCACCCGCTTCCAGGCCGACCGGTTGCTCGCCGGCCGCTCCGACGGGTTCCACCTCGGCCCGTACCTCGTGCTCGAGCAGATCGGCCGCGGCGCGCACAGCCGGGTGTACAAGGCCCGGCACCGCACGATGCACCGGCTGGTGGCCATCAAGGTGCTCGCGGCCGCCCTGACCGACACCCCGCAGCACCGCGAGGCGGCCCGCGCCGCGGTCCGCGCCGCCGGCGGGCTGGCGCACCCGAACATCGTCACCGCGTACGACGCCGACGAGGTCGCCGGCCGCTTCTACCTGGTGCTGGAGTTCGTGGCCGGGGCCGACCTCGGCGCGCTGGTGAAGGCGTGCGGCCCGATGCCGGTGGCCGAGGCGTGCGAGTTCGTCCGGCAGGTCGCGGCCGGGTTGCAGCACGCCCACGAGCGCGGGATGGTTCACCTCGCCATCAAGCCCTCGAACCTGCTGGTGACCCGGCCGACGCCGACGGCGCTGCCGACCGTCAAGATCGCCGACTTCGGGCTGCCGAAGTCGGCCGGGGCGTGCGAGTTCGCGGCCCCGGAGGCCGCGGCGGCCCCGGACCGGGCCGACCACCGCGCCGACCTGTACTCGCTGGGCCGGGTGTTCCACTTCCTGCTGACCGCGCACGGCGGGCGCGAGGTGCTGCCGCTCGCACAACTGCGGCCGGACGTGCCGCCGGAGGTGTGCGCGATCGTCCACAGGCTGATGGCGCACAACCCGGCCGACCGGTTCGCGTCGGCCGCCGAACTGATGGCCCACCTGGACGCGGCGTTCGTGCCGGTGGCGTCGGCGGCCGAGGGGCTGGTCAACTTCGACCTGCCCGCGTACCCGCTCCACCCGGGGCAAGACAGCGGCTTCCTGACCGGCCGACAGACGCTGCCGGTGTTCCAGTCGTCGCCGTGGGCGGAGATCACCGGCCGGGCGGAGGCGGCGACCGACACGCTGCCGCTGAACCTGGAGCGGACGCCGGCCCCGCCGCCGTACCGCTCCCCGCGGCGCGCCCGGCGGGCGGCCGGCGGCGACGCGATGCCGTTCTGGATGACCGCGACGATGATGGCCAGCGCCGTGCTGCTGTCGCTGATGGGCATCGGCGCGGTGGTCAAGGCGATGGTGAAGTAGCTACGCCGCGTCGGCCGCATCGACCGGCTTGGTGGCGTCGAGCAGCAGCCCGCAGAGGGCGGAACACGCGAACGCCGCCCCGCAGCACAGGAACGCGGCGTTCCACCCGGCCGCGTAGCGGATCTCGGTGAGCAGCAGCGGCGACACCGCGGCGCCCAGGTTGCCCCACATGTTCCCCCAGCCCAGCGCCGCGCCCACGTTCTTGCCGCCCACGTCCTGCGCGAACGACCAGATCGACGGGTTGTGCATGTCCACGCAGAAGGCCATGACCCCGAGCGCGAACACGATCGCCCACGCGCTCGGCAGGCCGGGAACGGCGAAGAACACGCACGCGCACCCGCTCAGCGTCACCGCGATCGGCACCGACCGCCCGCGCTTCGGCCCCAACTTCTGCCGCAGCCAGTCGGTGAACACCCCGCCGAACACCATCCCCAGCAGGCCGATCGTCAGCGCCGTCGTCTGCATCGAGCCGACCGTCTCCACCGGGGTGTCGAACACGTCCTTGAGGTAGGTGGGCAGGAGCGTGACGATGAACACCCAGCCGAGGTTGACGCCGAACTGAAGCGCGCCGAACAGCCACATGTTGCGCGACCGGGCGAGCATCGGGAGCAGGCGCAGCGGGCCGGCGGCCTTGTTTTCGCCCTCTCCCCTTGTGGGAGAGGGTGGCGAGTCTTCGAGCCGGGTGAGGGGTGACGGGGACGCATCAGAAGAGCTTCGCGGCACCGCTTTGCTCAGCGCCCCCTCACCCGGCGGCGAAGCGCCGCCACCCTCTCCCGCAAGGGGAGAGGGCGAAATCAAGGCCGCCGGCGGGCGGTCTCTGACGACCAGCCAGAAGAGCGCCGCGACGGCCAGCCCGCACAGCCCGTAGACGACGAACACGCCCCGCCAGTTGGTCGGCTTCTCGCCGGCCGGCGTCACCGACTGCACGGCGATCGCCCACTCCACCAGCGCGAGTCCGACCAGCCCGGTCGCGAGCAGCGCGGTCAGCCACGGCGCGACCGCGCCACCGATCCGCCCGCCGAGCGCGACGATCGAGCTGCACCGCCCGCGCTCCTCAGGCTTCGCCCACCGCTTCACCAGCCCCGCGGCCGCCGGGTACGCGCCCGCCTCGGTGACGCCGAGCAAGAGGCGTATCACGAGCAGCGCCGCGACCGTCGGCACGAACCCGGTCAGCATGGTGACGAGCGACCACGCGGCGATGGACAGCGCGAGCACCGCCCGCGCCCCGTAGCGGTCGGCGAGGGTGCCCATCGGGATCTGGAACAGCGCGTAAGTGAGGAAGAACGCCCCGAGCACCTTCGACATGCGCCGGTCGGCCCACTTCTTCTTCTTGGCGGCTGTAATCTCTTCGGCCGTGAGTTCCTCACTCCCCGGCGGCGGGTTTTCGCCGAGCGCCTTCAGCTTGCGCTTCTTGGCGGCCGCACGGTCGTCGTCGGAGAGCGTGTCATCCGGCCCCGGTTCCGGCGCGACCGGCAGCAGCAGTTCGGCCTTCATCGGCTCGGCGAGGGTGGCGAAGCAGACGCGGTCGATGTACATCCACAGGGCCGCGACCGCGGTGATCGCGACGATGACGTAACGCTGGGGCATGGGAAGGTGCGGGCGGGTGGGTGCGAGCGCGGGGCGAAGGGTGGTGAGCGTACCAGACCCCGCGGCCGGATGCACGGAGAAAGGAAGACGGCACGACGCGGCCCGCCTCGTAACCGGTGAGGTGGGCCGCGTCGTGCCGGAAGTGAGCACCCGCCGCCCGGGCGGCGGGTTCGTCGGCGGGCGGCTACTTGGTGAACTCGCTGCCGCCTTCGCCCTTGACCGGCTTGCTCGGCTTCATGCTCCCGTCCGACTTCAGTTCGATCTTCAGATCATCGGTCGGCCCGCTGATAGTCACGGTCAGGTCGGACGTCTTGACGTCGGCGTACTTCTGCGGCGCGTGCCACTTCATCGTATCCGCGTTGATCGACTCCCCAGCCAGCACGACGACCGGGTGCGTGCCGACGGCGCAGCCGTCGTTGGGTGTGGTCGTGGTCAGTGTGAACCGGCCGCTGCCGTCGAGCCGGCCGGACGCGGGGCGGAACCCGGCCGGGAGCACCTGGACGTGGCCGTAGGACAGCGGCTGGCCGTCGATGGTCACCGTGCCGGACACGGGAACGACCTTGGGGCCGCTGCCGCCGCACCCGGCGGCGGCAAGAATGAGAACGGCCGCCGCGCCCGCGACGAGGCGGGCGCGGCCGGCGGAGAGCGTGCGAAGCATGGGGCGGTCCTCCGATTTAATCCAGGGTGGTGACTTCGCCACCGCGGATGGTGGAGGCGTTGCGGTACTGCGTGATATCGACGTTCTGCGACAGGAAGCGGACGCTGCCGTCGGCCAGGGCGAAGTTGGCCCCGCCGCTGTGCCGGCTCATGAACGCGGCGTTGCGGAGCGTCCCGCCGTCGCTGAAGGTGACCCCGGTGCCCGGCGGGGTGTTGATCGGGTTCTCGGTCGACCGCCAGCAGCTCTGGTGCCGGGAGGCGTTGGTCCACCAGTTGATGTTGTTGGCCAGGTGCCCGTCGTACACCTCGCCGACGGCCAGCGTGTTGCTGGTGCCGTCGGTGATGTCGGCGAACCGCTTCGGGTTGCGGTACACGAACAGGCCGGTGTTGTCGTACTTGACGTTCTGGCTGATCCCCGAGCTCGGGCCGAAGGTGCCGGTGACGAGGGCGTAGCTGCCGATGGCGGCGGCGACCGTGGGGCCGGAGCCGGTGTTGTTGACCGACGTCTGCGCCGTGTCCGACGGGCACACCATGACGCTCGGGCGGCTCTCGACGGCCACCTTATCGACCACCCGCCAGGTGGTGTTGTCCGTCACCGGCCACAGCACGTCCGCTTCGGTCTTGCCGATCGTGTTGAAGATGTTGTTCAGTTCCAGGTACGGCAGCAGGGGGACGAACGCGCTGGCCCCGCTGCGAAGGACGCTCGTCGCGGACAGGGTGCCGCAGTCGCCGGGGCCGGACCCGTCGCAGCCGAACCGCCCGGCCGGGAACGCGCCGGCGGTGTCGTGGTGGTTGTGCAGGGCCAGGCCGATTTGCTTCAGGTTGTTGGAGCACTTCATCCGGGCGGCCGCCTCGCGGACCTTCTGCACCGCCGGGAGGAGCAAGCCGATGAGGATGGCGATGATGGCGATGACGACCAACAGTTCGATGAGCGTGAACGCGGCGCGCCCGCGCCGGGAAACGGACAAAGACACGAATCGACCTCCGGAGAGAATTCGGGATCGGGCATCGAAACCGTAAACCGTAGCGACTTCGATGCGCCAACCCAGGAGAAGAAGAGGGGGCGGACTTTCCCCACTAGCCATAGGTTTTTCGGCCGAAACGGCGACTCAAAACAGTCGCACCCGCTCACATAAAAATCTCATTTTGGAGGAGATTCGACGGGCGACCAACCCCGCTCCTCGCGTCGCGGTCCACACGGGCGTATCCGGCCGCGCGGCGGTCACGAACTGGCGGCGATCACCCCCCGCGCCCCGGGCGACTCGGCACGGGCGGCCGCGCCGAGCGGCAGGGTGACGCGGAACGTCGTGCCCCGGTCCGGCTCGCTCTCCACCTCGATCGTGCCGCCCAGCCGGGCCACGTACTCCTTCACAATCGCCAGCCCCAGCCCGGCGTGAACCCCGGTCGCGTGCCGCGACGCGTCGGCGCGGTAAAACCGCTCGAAGATGCGCTCCCGCACCTCCGGCGTCATCCCGATGCCGGTGTCGCGGACCTCGAACACCGCCGCGCCGCCGGCCGCCCGCAGGGACAGGTCGATGGCCCCGCCGGGCCTGTTGTACTCGACCGCGTTGTGCAGCAGGTTCATCAGCACCTCCCGCAGCTTGGCCGCGTCGGTGTGCATGAACAGCTCGTCCGGCAGGTGCGCGGCCACCTCGATGTTGTGCGCTGCGGCCAGCGGGCGGATGACCGCGCAGCACCCGGCGGCCAATTCCCGCGCGTCGGTCCTCTCGGCCTGCGCCTGGTCGCTGCCGGCGTCCAGCAGCGCCAGCGTCATGATCCGCTCGACGAGTTGCCCGAGCTGCTTGGAGATCAGCCGGCACTCGCGGAGCGTCTCCTGGTACTGCTCGGGCGTCCGCGGCTTGCGGAGGGCCACGTCGATCGTCGCCAGCAGCGACGCGATCGGCGTGCGAAGCTCGTGCGAGATGTCGGCCACCGCTTGTTTCTCCCGGGCGAATGCCCGCTGCAACAGCGTGAGCGTCTGGGTGAGGCGGGCGTGGATGGGGGCCAGCTCGCGGCCCAGTTCGGCCGCCTCCACCGGCAGGTTGAAGTCCTTCTCGGACACCTTGCTGACCGCGTCCGACAGTTTCCGCAGCGGCGACAGCCCGCGGGCCACGATCACCCACCCGCCGAGGACCAGCGCCGCGAACGTGCCGCTGCCGATCACGACCAGCCGGGCGCGGAGGTGCGACAACTCCAGCCGGGTCTCGTCGCGGACGCGGCCGAGTTGCTCGTCGCGGTCCGTTTGGTCGGCCTTGAGCCGGGCGTCCAGCTCGTAGTACGGGCGAACCGTCTGGACCACCAGCCGGAGCACGAAGTCGGGGCCGCGGAACGGCGGGTAGTCGCGGTACCGGGCGTTGGCGGCCGGGGCCGGCGGGGACGGCAGGAACACGAAGAACCAGTTCGGCCGGCCGCCGCGGAGCACGCCGGTGGACACCCGACGGCACAGCCCCAGCCCGGGCACGGTCACGTCGTCGAACTTCGGCTCCTGGTCGGCCGCCGGGTCGAGGAACGTCGAGTCGAGTGTCAACTCGCCCGGCACCCGGTCCGACCCGACCACGGCCACCACCCGGCCGCGGCCGGAGAAGTGCCCGACCAGCGCCACCTGGAACGGGCCGGTCGGCGGGTGCTCGTCCTCGGCCAGCGCCTTGCGGAGCGCGTCCTGCACCCGGGCGAGCATGCGCGGGCCGATGAAGTCGGCCCAGTTCGGGTACGGGCGGTGGTTCCGCGAGTCGTTCCCGCGCATCATCGGCTCGGCGGCCGCCACCGGGGCCAGGGCCGGCCAGCGGAACGGCCCCGGGGCGAACTCCAGCAGCGCCGACCGCAGCCGGAACTCGCGGGCGTCGGCCTCGGTCCCCTTCAGCACCGCCGGCGGGTCGGGCATCTTCGGCTCCGGCCGGTCCGGCCCCTTCGGCCCGCCGCCCCCGCCGCCGAACCGCCGCGGGTCCTGGCCGATGATGGTCCGCGTGTGGTTCGCCAACTCCTGCGCGAGCGGCTTGGTCTCGGCCAGCAGGTCGGCGTCGAACTTGGCCTTCGCCTCCAGCCGCCGGACCTCGAACGCCTGCTTGATCCGCTCCGATTCCGACTCCTCGCGGCTGCGGATCGAGGCGTCGGCGAACCGGTCCACGAGCACCCCGACGGCGCTCAGCCCGAGCGCCATGAGCAGCAGCAGGAAGCCGAGCAGCCGGCGGCGGATGGAGGTCATGACGGGAAACCAGTGAGTCGGGACCAGTGAGGAGTGGGGAGTGGGGAGTGGGGAGTAAAGACAGATCGTGCTTTACTCCCCACTCCCCACTCCTCACTCCTCACTGTTTCGCCGCAGGCGGCGGGTCGTCGTCGCCGCGGAGCATGTACCCCTCGCCCCAGCGGGTGAGGATGAGCGGCGGGTCGAACCCCTTGTCCACCTTGTTCCGCAAATACCGGATGTACACATCGACGACGTTCGACGTGTTCTCATCGTACTCGTCGTACAGGTGTTCCCAAATCATACTGCGCGTCACCACCTTGCCGCGGTGGAACGCCAGGAATTCGAGCAGCGCGTACTCGCGGGGGGTGAGGTGGATGGTCTGGCCGGCGCGCCGGACGCTCCGCGCGGCGGTGTCGATCTCCAGGTCGTAGCACCGCAGCACCGGGTCCTTCTGCTGGTGCCCGCGGCGGACCAGCGCGCGAACGCGGGCGAACAGCTCCTCCATGTCGCCGCCCTTGGTCAGGTAGTCGTCGGCCCCGGTGTCCAGCCCGGTCACCTTGTCGGCCGTCGTCCCCTTGGCGGTCAGCAGCAGCACGTGGGTGTTGATGCCGGCGGCCCGCCACCGCTTCAGCAGCGTCAGCCCGTCCACCTTCGGCAGCATGATGTCCAGCACGATGACGTCGTAGGAGGTGCTGCGGCACTTGACGTCCGCCTCCTCGCCGTCGGTCGCCACGTCGACGGCGAACCCTTCCTCTTCGAGCCCCTGGCGGTAGGCCTTGACGAGGGCCGGAATGTCTTCGACGAGCAGAACGCGCACGAATCGCCCCTCCGGCTGTATCCCACACAGCTATTTGAGTTTACCCTCTCGGGATGAGGTGCGTATGAGAAATGAAACGGCCGCCGGCGGTTCATTGCGACGTCTACCCTTCCGGGGTAACCGCTAAACTAACAACGCCCAACGGCGGCCGAACCGAACCACGGAGTGAGCGCGATGTCCGACGACAAGCACGGGTTCAGCACGCGGGCGATCCACGCCGGGCAGGACGCCGACCCGGCGACCGGGGCGACGGTCGTGCCGATCTACGCCACTAGCACGTTCACCCAGGCCGCCCCCGGGCAGCACAAGGGGTACGAGTACAGCCGCAGCGGCAACCCGACGCGGGCCGCCCTCGAAACTGCCCTCGCGGCGCTCGAGGAGGGCGAGCGCGGGCTGGCGTTCGCCTCCGGGCTGGCGGCCACCACCGCCGTGTTCGGCGCGCTCCTGCGCCCCGGAGACGAGGTCGCGGCGTCCGCCGACCTGTACGGCGGAACATTCCGTCTGTTGGACAAGGTTTTTAAGCCGTGGGGCCTGACCGCCCGCTACACCGACGACTCCAGCGCCGACGGGTTCGCGAAGATCATCACCCCGAAGACGAAACTCGTCTGGATCGAGACGCCGACCAACCCGCTACTGCAAGTGCTCGACATCGCGGCGATCGCGGACGTTTCGCACAAAGCCGGCGCGAAGTTCGCCGTCGATAACACGTTCGCCTCGTCTTACTTGCAGCAACCGCTGACGCTCGGCGCGGACCTCGTCATCCACAGCACGACGAAGTACCTGGGCGGGCACTCGGACGTGGTCGGCGGGTGCGTGGTCGGGCCGAAGGATCTGATGGACCCGATCAAGTTCTACCAGAACGCGGCCGGCGGGGTGCCCGGGCCGTTCGACTCGTACCTGGTGCTCCGCGGGCTGAAGACGCTGGCCGTCCGCATGGACCGGCACTGCGCCAACGCGATGTCGCTGGCCCCGTGGCTGAAGGCGCACCCGGCGGTCGCCGAGGTGTATTACCCCGGGCTGAAGGAGCACCCGAACCACGCGGTCGCGGCGAAGCAGATGAGGGGCTTCGGCGGGATGATCTCGCTGAAGCTGAAGGGCGGCATCCCGGCGGCCAAGCAGTTCCTGACGCGGACGAGGCTGTTCAGCCTGGCGGAGAGCCTGGGCGGGGTGGAGTCGCTGGTGTGCCACCCGACGACGATGACGCACGCGAGCATCCCGAAGGAGGTGCGGGAGGCCCGCGGCGTCGACGACGGGCTGATCCGGCTCAGCGTCGGCATCGAGGACGCGGCCGACCTCCGCTCCGACCTCGAGCGCGCGCTCGCGGCCGGGTAACATGGGCCAGAGGAGGTACTCACCATGCCGCTGCGCGATCACTTCCACAGCCCCGACAAACGCCGCTTGCCCTGGACTACGATGGCCCAGTCCTGGGCGGTCGCGTTGATCGGCTGGCTCAACCGCCGCTTGCCACGGGACGAGTTCCGCGCCGAGATCAACCTGCACTTGGGGCGGCAAATCGAAGCGGATGTGGCCGAGTTGAAAGAGCCGAACGCGCCGCCTCCGGGCACCCGTAACGGCACGGCGACACTCCTCTCCGACGCGCCGCCGGCCGTTCTGACCGTCGCGGCGTCGTTCCCCGACGACCTGGAAGTCCAGATCAAGGAAGAGCACGACGGGCGAACGCTTGTTGCGGTCGTCGAACTGGTCAGCCCGTCCAACAAGGATCGTTATTCCGAGCGCGAGGCGTTCGTCGCCAAGTGCATCGCATACCTCAAGCGCGGCATCGGTGTCGTTATCATCGACGTCGTGACTGAACGCCACGCCAACCTTCACAACCTGCTGATGGGTGCGATCGGCGGCGGCAGTCCGCAATTGATGCCGGACACGCCAATTTACGTGTCCGGTTACCGGCCGGTCCACCGCCGCGAGTCGGGTGCGAACGAGATCGAGGTGTGGCCGTATGCCGCGACGGTCGGCCAGGCGATCCCGGCGGTGCCGCTCGGGCTGCGCGGCGGCCCGGTCGTGATGCTCGACCTCGAAGGCACCTACACCGCGGCCATCGACGCCACCGGGCTGTGAGCGACCGGCCGCCGGACCAACTCGCGGTTCGGCAGCCCGCCGCTCAGCTCGCGCCGGCCGACCAACTCGAAGCCCAACTTCGTGTAAATCGCGACGTTCGCTTCCGGCACGGTCTCCAGGTACACCGGGACACCCTCGCGGTCGGCCCGGTCGAACACCGGCCGCATCACGGCCCGGCTCAGCCCTTTCCCCTGCGAACCCGGCCGCACGCCGAGCAGCGGGACGTAGCAGTGCGGCCCCGGCACGTGCTCGGCGCGGGAAGCATCGAACTCGTGTTCCCACCGCCGCATCTGCCGCGTCGCCGTCAGCCCCATCGCCCACGCGAACGACAGCCACCCGGCGCGAACCTCGTCCCACAGCGACGGCCATTCCGCCCCCGCCGGCCACGAACACACCACCGCGGCGCGGTCGGGCGTGCCGAACGCCCCGCCGACCCGCACCGCGCTGCGGAACAGAAACCGGCAGAACGCGCGCGTCACCCGCGGCCGGCGGGCTGCGTCCGGGCACAGCCGCACGAGCAACTCGTAATCGGCGAACGCCGCCGACAGGGTCGCGACTGCGGCCCCTTCGTCGGCGCGCGTCAGTTGCTCAACGGGCATGGCGTTTCCGACCCCTTTGGGGTCGCCGCTAAACGATGTGTATGCGAATCGACTCGAAATCAGACGGCGGCCACTTCGACGAGGTTGTCGAAGAACGTCGCGCCGCCGCCGAGGTCGGTGGTCGCGGTGCTGGTGGTGGCGTTGCAGTTGAACCCGTCGTCGGTCCACTTCCGCCACCACAGCCCGAGCGACACCACCACGCCCGGCTTGACGGTGTCGGCCAGCACCGCCTTTGCTCGAAACCGGCCGCGGGCATTGAACACACTTACAATACACCCGTCGGCGATGCCGCGCGCGGCGGCGTCGTCGGGGTGGATTTCGAGGGTCCGCTCGCCGGCGTTTTTCCGCAGCGCATCCACGTTCACGAACGTCGAGTTGAGGAACGGCGGGCTTGGCGGGGTGAGCAGTTGCAGCGGGTACTTCGCGGCGAGGTCGGGCTTGGTCTGCGGGTCTTCGTGCGGCGGCACGTACCCCGGCAGCGGGTCGCGCCCGGCCCGCGCCTCGCGCTCGGAGTACAGTTCGCACTTGCCCGAGGGCGTGCCGAAGCTGCCGCTGGCGAACGGCGCCCAGTTCTGCGGCAGGTTGAGCCGCACCGGCCCGGCTTTCGTCGCGTCGAGGGTGATGCCGTCCATCGCCGCTCCGCCGCGCATCGACCGCGCCGCGAGTTCCTCGTCCGACTCCTCAAACAACTCTGCTTCGAAGCCCATCGCCGCGGCCAGCAGGCGGAAAACCTCGGTATTCGGTTTCGCCTCGCCGAGCGGGGCGATGGCGGGGTTATTGGATTGGACGTACAGGTGCCCGTAGCTGCTGTGCAGGTCGAAGTGTTCGAGTTGCGTAGTCGCGGGCAGCACGATATCCGCGAAGTCGGCCGTGTCCGTCTGGAACTGGTCGTGGACGGCGGTGAACAGGTCGTCGCGCATCAGGCCGGACAGGACTCGTGATTGGTCCGGGTTGACCGCCGCCGGGTTCGAGTTGTACACGAACAGCGCCTTCACCGGCGGCCCGGGCAGTTCGCCGTGGAGCGCCTCCGCCAGATGAACCATGTTGATCGTGCGCGTGCCTCGCGGGATCAGGTCCGGGCGCGTCAGGTAGTTGTCATCGAACGGATACGCCTTGCTGGTGCTGAGGAACGCGCCCGCGCCGGGGTGCCGCCAGTCGCCGGTGAGCGCCGGCAGGCACACGATGGTGCGGACCGCCATCCCGCCGCCCCCGTGCCGCTGCAACCCGTAGTTCACGCGAATCAGCGCCGGGCCGCCGAAAAGCTCCTGCGACCGCGCGTACTCGCGCGCGAAGCGTTCGATGTCCGCGACCGGCAGCCCGGTGATTTGGGACACCTTGTCCGGTGAGTACTCGTTGAGCGCCCGGTCGCGCAGTCGGTCCGCCCCGACGCAGTGGCTCGCGAGGTAATCGCGGTCTTCCCAGCCCTCGCGGAAGATCACGTGCATCACACCGAGAGCGAGCGCCGCGTCGGTGCCCGGGCGGACCGGGATCCACCAGTCCGACTTCGCCGCCGTCGGGCTTTTGTACGGGTCGATGGTGACGATCTTCGCGCCGCGCTTGCGGGCCTCGTGCTCGACCTTCCAGAAGTGAATGTTGGTGACCGCGGTGTTCGAGCCCCAGTTGACGATGTACTTGCAACCGACGCTCGCCTCGGGATCGACCATCGCCCGCGTGCCGAGTGTGACGTCGCACCCGGCCGCCCCGGCGGTGGCACAGATCGTGCGGTCGAGCAGGCTCGCCCCGAGCCGGTGGAAGAACCGGCGGTCGAGGCTGGCGTACATCAGCTTGCCCATTGTCCCGGCATAGCTGTAGGGCAAAATCGCCTGCGGGCCGTCGGGGGAAGCGGCGATCTCGCGGAACTTCGCGGCGATGGTGCCGATCGCCTCATCCCACGAAATGCGAGCGAATTTCCCGTCACCTTTGCGGCCGACGCGCTTCAAAGGGTGGAGGAGTCGGCCGGGGTGGTAGACGCGGTCGAGGTAGTTGTTCACCTTCTGGCACAGGAAGCCGCGGGTGAAGGGGTGGTCGGCGTCGCCGCGGAGTTTGACGGCACGCCCGGTGCTGGTATCGACGGTGACGACCATCCCGCACGTGTCCGGGCAGTCGTGCGGGCACACCGCCTTGACGGTCGTGACCGTCGCGAGCTCGTGGCGCATGTCGGGTTCCCCTGTTCGCGCGTCCTTGCGGTATGATAACAACTGAGCCGCCCGCGGCGCGCCCGGTTCGGCCCGCGCCTCCGGCCGGGGCGGAATTCGCGCCAAAATGCGAACCGCTCACTTGCTCTCGCCGACCGCGCCGACCAGAGTATGTGACACGGCCCTCCCGCCCGGCACGCCCGGCACGCGAGGGCACCCGGGGCACGAAGGACAGACGCACATGCCGGCACCCGCGACCGTGCCCGACTTCCTCGACCTCGTCCGCAAGAGCGGGCTGGTGCCCGAACCCGAACTCGACGACCTGCTCCGCCGCCACCCCGGCACGCCCCAGACCATCGACCAGGCCGCCACCCTGCTCGTCCGCGACGCCCTGCTCACCGTCTTCCAGGCCAAGCAGCTCAAGCTCGGCCGGTACAAGCGGTTCACCATCGGCACCAAGTACCGCCTTCTGGAGTTGATCGGGGCCGGCGGCATGGGTGCCGTGTACCTGTGCGAGCACACCCTCATGAAGCGGCTGGTGGCGCTCAAGGTGCTGCCGGTCGAGAAGCTCGACGACCAGTCGAACCTCGACCGGTTTTACCGCGAGGCCCGGGCCGTCGCCGCCCTCGACCACCCGAACATCGTCCGCGCCTACGACATCGACCAGTACGAGAAGCTGCACTTCCTCGTCATGGAGTACGTGGACGGGGCCAGCCTCCAGGAGATCGTCGCCCGGTACGCGCTGGAGAAGCGGCGGTTCGACCCGCTGCGGGCCGCCCACTACGTCGCCCAGGCCGCGGTCGGGATGCAGCACGCGCACGAACTCGGCATGGTCCACCGCGACATCAAGCCGGGCAACCTGCTCCTCGACCGGTCGGGGGTGATCAAGGTCCTCGACATGGGGCTGGCCCGGTTCTTCAACAAGCAGCAGGACAGCGTCACCGAGAAGTACGACGACAAGTGTGTGCTGGGCACCGCCGACTACCTCGCCCCCGAGCAGGCGGTGTCGAACATCGTGGACGTGCGGGCCGACATCTACTCGCTCGGCGGCACCCTGTACTTCCTGCTGACCGGCCAGACGCCGTTCCCGGACGGGACCATCGCGGCCAAGCTGGTGGCGCACCAGCAGAAGGAGCCGGCGCCGGTGTCCGCGTTCCGCTCCGACGTGCCGGACGGGATTCTGGACGTGCTGCACAAGATGATGGCCAAGCGGCCGGAGGACCGGTATCAGGACCCGATGGCCGTGGCCGAAGCCCTCGCCGAGTGGGCCGACCACCCGATCGCCCCGCCGCCGGAGAAGGAGATGCCGGCGCTGTGCCCGCTGGTGCAGGCGCTGGCCGGGCCGACCGGCGACCGCACCGGGTCCGGCGCGCCGCTGGCCCGCGCGCTGTTCGCCCGCGGCACCGGGGTGTTCCCGCGGATCGGCGGCAGTTCGGCCAGCATGAAGAAGCGGCCCGACGGCTCCGCGGCGGCCAAAGCGGTCCCCCGGGGGGGCGCGGACGGCGTGCCGGTGGGCGCGCCGGTCTCGACCACCCGCGCCAGCACCTCCCCGACCGCGCCGCTGCAATCCGGCGGCTCGTCCCGGGGTAAGGCGCCCGCCAAGCCGGCCCTCGCGGCGGCCCGCCCACGCCCGCTGGCTGCCGCGAAGCCGCCGGCACCGAAGCGGCCGGTGTGGCTGTTCGTCGCAGCCGCCGCGGCGCTGGTGGCGCTGTTCGCCGGCGGCGCGATGGTCGCGTACCAGATGGGGATGGGCAAGGGGAAGCAGCAGACCGAGTCGCCGCCGACCGCGGCGGACGCGCCCAAGCCGCGGGCCGACGACCTTCAGCCGGGCGACCTCGTGCCCGGCCCGGCCGACAAGCTTTTGACGCCGGCGCTGGCCCTCCAGCGCGAGGGCGAAGAGCACACCGTCGAGTTCCGCGTCCAGTCGGTCGGCGGCACGTCCAACATGTACCTCAACTCGGACCCCGACTTCCGCGCCGCCGACAACTTCGCGGTCCGCATCCCGTCCGGCTACTTCAAGGCCGCCGGCCACGACCCCAAGGGGCTGTTCGAGCAGACGAAGCGGGACTTCGAGGGGAAGACGATCCGCGCCCGCGGCAAGGTGCAGCGGGACGCGATGAACCGGGGCGCGTTCATCGAAGTCCGCGTCCCCAAACAGATTCTCGTGGTGCCCGAGGGCTGAGCCGGGCGCCGGGCACCACCTTCGCGGCCGTTACCGCTTGGACGTCGCGCGTGCCGCTGGCTTCTCGTCCGCCCCGAACTCGATCATCTGCAACCGCTTGCGCACCCCGTCGGCGTACTGCTCGGACAACTCCACCCCCAGATACTGCCGCCCGAGCTTGTGCGCGACGGCCAGCGTCGTGCCGCTGCCGGCGAACGGATCCACCACCACGTCGCCGGGGTTGGACGCGACGCGGATGATGCGGTCCAGCACCGCCTCCGGCATCTGGCACGGGTGCCCGAGCCGCTCCTTGAACGTCCCGCACACCCGCGACACGAACCACGTGTCACTTTCGGCCTGGAAGTGGGCGCCGCTCTCCTGCGGGCGGAGTACCCAGGTGTCGTCGGGCAACTTACCGACCGGGTTGGCGCGGCGGTCGGCGTAGGTCGTCATCCGGGCGCTCGGCACCCGCACCGCGTCGGCGTTGAACGTGTGCCGCTTCGCGTCCTTGACGTAGTACAGGATGTGCGCGTGGCTGCGGTTGAACTTTTTCTGACAGTTCACGCCGAAGGTGTAGTGCCACACGATCCAGTTCCGCATCGTCAGGCCGAGCGCGTCCAACCGGACCTTGTGTTCGGCAACGAACTCGTCGCCGATGGCCAGGAAGAACGACCCGTCGGGCGCGAGCGCGCGGGCGGACGCGGCCAGCCACGTCTCCGTCCACGCGAGGTAGTCGGCCTTCGCCCGCTTGTCGTCGTAAATGTCGTACTTATATCCGATGTTGAACGGCGGGTCGGCGAACACCAGGTTCGCGAACTCGGCCGGAAGGCCGTTCAGCACGGCGACGCAGTCGCCCCCGATCACCTCGTTCAGCCGCATACCGCCGCCCTTTTACGCACAACCGCGCAGGTTTGCCCGGCCCTCAAATCAAGTACACTCGCGCGCGCCGGGCAACCGATTGTCCGCGCCCGGCCCGGCGAAGCAACCGGAATTGGCAGGCTGTAGCGGTCGCGCGGGCCGTGCCGGTCAGTTGGGCTAGCGGCGGGGCGGCCGGCCGGGTAGTGTGCCCGCCCGGAATGCGGCCGCCGCGCCCGCGGCCGAGTGTGGGAGCACGGATGTTCAAGCACCTTGCCGACGTGTGGACCGCTCGCCACTTCCTGCTCGCGCTGGTCCGGCTCGACCTGCGCCTCCGCTACCGCCGGTCGGTGCTCGGGGTCGGCTGGTCGCTGCTGCACCCGATCGCCATGACCGCGGTGTTCACGGTGGTGTTCAGCCAGCTGTTCGGCGACGGCAACCCGGTCGGGTACGCGGCGTTCGCCCTGTCCGGGCTGGCGGTGTGGAACTTCCTCCGCGACGCGGCGACGCTCGGCAGCAAGTCGTTCGTGCAGAACGAGTCGTACATCCGCCAAAGCCCGATGCCGTACACGATCTACACCCTGCGGACGGCGCTCGGGCACCTCATCCACATGGGGCTGGCGCTGGGCGTGGTGACGGTCCTGCTGACCGTCTGGAAGGGCAGCCCGGAACCGCTGGTGGGCCTGCTGCTGGCCCTGCCGGGGTTGGTGCTGGCGGTGATCGCGGCGTGGGCGGTGGCGACGATCGGCGCGTTCGTGAACTCGTTCTTCCACGACACCGCGCACCTGCTGGAGGTGGCCTGCCACATCGGCTTCTTCCTGACCCCGGTCATGTACCGCCGCGCGCTACTGGACGACCGCGGGCTGGGGTGGCTGGTGGACATCAACCCGGTGAACACGTTCCTGGCGGCGATCCGCGACCCGCTATTGGGCGGCGTCCCGACGGCCGCCGGGCTGGAACACCTGGCGTACGCCTACGCCAGCGCCGCCACCTGCACCGCGGCGCTGGTCGTGCTGGCCGCGGCGGTGGTCGCGTGGCTGCAGAAGAAAGTCATCTTCCACCTGTAAGCGGATAGCCAAAGGCGGAACGCGGTTGACGCGGATCGAGGCGCGGATGCACGCGGATTAAGACAAAGAGATTTTGTCTGAAAATCAATCTTCTGGTTTGATCCGCGCGCATCCGCGCCTCGATCCGCGTCAACCGCGTTCCCTCCTCAGACATACGAGCGGCAGAGCACCCACGGACGGGCCGAATTCATGGCGAAGATCGAACTGAACGACGTCTCCATCACGTTCAACGCGCACCAGCAACGGCGGGTGAGCTTAAAGGAGTACCTCGTACGCGGCCTGTTCCGCCCGTCGGCCAACCCGGCGATGCGGATTCACGCGCTGGGCGGGATCAACCTGTCGGCCCGCGACGGCGACCGCGTCGGGGTGATCGGGCACAACGGGGCCGGCAAAACGACGCTCCTCAAGACGCTCGCCGGGGTGTACCCGCCCACGACCGGCACGCGGGCGGTCGAGGGGCGCATCTGCTCGCTGTTCGACATCACCCTGGGGTTCGAGCAGGAGGCGACCGGGTGGGAGAACATCCTGTACCGCTCGTACCTCCAGGGCGAGACGCCGGCCAGCATCCGCCCGAAGCTCAACGCGATCGCCGAGTTCGCCGAACTCGGCGACTTCCTCAACATCGCGGTACGCCAGTACTCGCAGGGCATGATGATGCGGCTGGCGTTCTCGATCGCCACCGCCATCGAGCCGGAAGTGCTGCTGGTGGACGAGGTGCTGGCGGTCGGCGACCTGGCGTTCCAGCGGAAGGCGCAGGCGCGGATGAAGGAGCTGATGTCGTCGTCGCGGCTGATGGTGATGGTGGCGCACGACCTCGACGCGCTGCGGACGATGTGCAACCGGGTGATCTGGATGGCCCACGGGCGGATCGTGGCCGAGGGCGAGCCGAACCGGGTGATCGACGAGTACGTCCGCGCGGTGTATTCCGGCACGCCGGCCGAGAACAACGTGGCCGCGGCCGCGTAGGCGGTGTTTGGTTTTTGGTTTTTCGTGTTTAGTGCGGCCGAGACGACCGAGCAGATTTGCGCGGGGTGACGGCACCAGACACCAAAAACGAAACACGAAACACAACCGAAACGGAGGCGATTCGTGCGCGTGCTGTTCAACGGGGTGACGCTGCTGGCGCCGCGAACCGGGATCGCCAACGCGGCGGCGAACGTCCACGCGGCGCTGGTCGAGGCACACCCCGAAGACACGTTCTGGCTCCACCCCGGGGCGGCGGCTGCACGGCTCGCGAGTCGGTTCCTGAACCGACCGTCCGGCGGGGCGCCCGCGGCGCGCCCGGCCGGCGGCGCGGGGCTGAAGGCGCTGGCGCGGCGGGTCGTGGGCGGCGCGGCGCGGGAGGGGCACGCGGCGTACTTCCGCGCGGCCGCCCGGCTCGGCCGGTTCGACCTCTACCACGAGCCGAACTTCGTCCCCTTCCCCTGCCACCTGCCGACCGTGGTCACGGTGTTCGACCTGTCGGTGCTGCTGTTCCCGCAGTGGCACCCGGCCAAGCGGGTGAAGGCGCACGAGTCGCTGTACGCCCGCGACCTCGCCCGGGCCGCCCACGTCATCGTCGGGACGGAGGCGGTGCGCCGCGAGGCCCAGACGCACCTCGGGCTGCCGCCGGACCGCGTGTCGGCGATGCTGTGCGGGGTCGGGCCGCAGTTCCGCCCGCAACCGGCCGAGGCGGTCGCCGCGGTCCGCGCGAAGCACGGCCTGCCGCCCCGCTACACGCTGTACGTCGGCACGATCGAGCCGCGAAAGAACGTCGGGGTGTTGCTCCGCGCTTACTGCGACCTCCCGTCGGACCTGCGCGCCGCGTGCCCGCTCGTGCTGGCCGGCGGGTGGGGGTGGAAGGCCGACGCCGAGCGCGCCCTGTTCGATTCAGAGGCGAAGGACAAGGGCGTGCGGCACATCGGCTACGTGCCGGACGCCGACCTGCCGGCCCTGTACACCGGGGCCAACGCGCTCCTGTACCCGAGCTTCTACGAGGGGTTCGGGATGCCGCCGGTGGAGGCGATGGCGTGCGGCACGCCGGCGGTCACGTCGCGGGCCGACGCGGTGCTGGAGGCGGTCGGCCGGGCCGCCCTCACCCTCGATTCCGACGACCTGGAAGGCTGGCGCGACGCCCTCGGTCGGATCGCCGCCGATCCGGCTTGTTTGGACGAGTACCGCCGACGCGGGCCGGCGCACGCGGCGACGTTCACCTGGGAGCGGTGCGCCGAGGTGGTTTACAGCGCGTACCGCAAGGTGCTGAAGTTGCCTCAACAGGGTGCGCCGGCGTCGCGGGCTGCGGCGTGAGCCGACGTCGGGAAAAATCGCCCCGGTGCGGAAGAATGCTGGCGAACGCCAGAACCTTCGAGTATTGTGGGGACTGACTCGCGCCCGCACAGCTCTCACGCCTCCAGTCACTGTCATTGGGGGGCGACCGGGTTCGCGATTCATTTCTTCTCAGGAGTCGTCCGATGTCTCCCCGTCGGAACCGTGGTTTCACGCTCATCGAACTGTTGGTCGTCATCGCGATCATCGCGATCCTGATCGGCCTCTTGCTGCCGGCCGTTCAGAAGGTCCGCGAGGCGGCCGCCCGGATCAAGTGCGCCAACAACCTCAAGCAGTTGGGCATCGCCTGCCACAGCTACCACGACCGCGTCGGCTCGCTGCCGCCGTCGATCCAGTTGCGGCCGGGCGTCAGCCGCACCACCGCCAGCGGGCAGGGGTTCGGCCCGAACTGGGTGGTGCTGATCCTCCCGGACATCGAGCAGGGCAACCTGTACCAGACCCAGGCGACCAGCATCGGCAACTACATGACGACCGGGAGCAACGCGTGGATGGCGGTGCGGACGGCGCGGATCCCGACGATGCTGTGCCCGTCGGAGCCGGCCCCGGACCTGCCGTGGAGCGGGACCGGCGGGAGCGACTGGGCGCGGGGCAACTACGCGTGCAACGCCGGCGGCATCCACCAGAGCGACAGCACCGGGGCGACCAGCGGCGTCGGGTACGTCAGCAGCGAGAACGGGGCCAGCCCGCCGAACAACAACGCCCCGGTCAACCTGGGGGTGCCCAACGGCACCAAGGCCGGCGGGCTGATGTGCATCAACTGGGGGGCCAAGCTCGCCGCCATCTCCGACGGCTCGTCGAACACGGTCATGCTGGCCGAGGTCCGCAGCGGCGCGATCCTCAGCGCGGCGGACTCCCGCGGGGTGTGGGCGCTGGGCTTCCCGGGGGCGAGCGTCATCGCCGGCAACGGGTGGGACTGCGCCCAGCCGAACACCACCGAGAACCAGGCCGACGACTGCGACGGGTGCGTGAACGACCCGGCCAACGGGATGGGCGCGTGCGTCGGCTGCTCGTTCCAGCAGGCCACCTCCCGCGGCAAGCACACCGGCGGGGTGCAGGTGGCGCTGGGCGACGGCAGCGTCCGGTTTGTCCGCAACAGCGTCAGCTTCGGCAACTGGTTCATGATGCTCAGCCGCGACGACGGCATGATCTGGACCGACAACTGATTCGACGACCGACCCGGCGCGGCCGCGGCCGCGCCGGCCCACATTTCCCGTCCGCGCCAGCCGCTTGACGACTCTCCCCGTTCGCTGAGGGCGAAGACATGAGGCGTTCGATGTGCGCCGCGGGCGTGCTGGCGCTGGCGGCACTGGCCGGGTGCGGCGGCGCGCCCAAGCCGGTGGCGATCAGCGGCACCGTGACGCACGGCGGCGAAAAGATGACGTGGCCGGAAGGAGGCGGCGGGTCGCTGCTGGTCATCTTCATGCCGGCGGACCCGGCCGACACCGCCCGCTACTCCGCCCGCGAGACCGACCTGGCGACCAGTTCGTACAAGATCGCCGCGATCCCACCGGGCCGCTACAAGGTGGCGGTGCAGCAGTTCTACCCGAGCGCCAAGACGAACTTCAACGACACGCTGGACGGCCGGTACGACCCGGGGCATACCGACCTGACGGCCGAGGTGACGCACGACGGCCAGGTGGTGAACATCGACGTGCCGAAGGCAGCAAAGGGTACGGCCGGCGAGGGCGAAGGCGGGCGCAAAAAGGGCAAGCCGAAGGACGACACGAAGGGCGATTAGCCGCTGCCGCGGGCTGCGGCTTGGGCGCAGATCATCTCGACGACCCAACAACTCGTTCCGTGGTCGGGGCAGGTCCGCAGGTGTTCGAGCGCGAGCGGGTGATCGCACCCGACTTCGAGCAGCGCGTCGGTGAGTGCCGGGAGGCCGTCGAGGGCGCGGTTGGCATGAATGCCGCGTGCGAGCGCGACCACGTCGGAAGTGAGCCAGTCGGGGTGAAGCGGCCACACAGGTTCGAGTTGCCGCGATGCGACGTCGCGCATGACGCAGAGGGCAACGTGAATTTGCACGGCGCGCGATGTCGTGCCCACATCGTGGTATTTGGCGAACGTCAGGGTGAATCGCACGGAGCACAGGCGCAAACCGGCTTCGGCAGCCCCGGTCGCGCCGTCGCGGGCACCGGCTTCGACGTCCGGCCAGAACTCGCGCGGCGGGCTGCCCATCAAGTTCGGTCCGAAGTGGACGGCAATCGCCTCGGCCGCTGGGTCGTCGTGCAGTTCATATTCGAAGTCGTTGAAATACATCCCGCCGCGCGAGCTATTCACGTGAACGCGATACCGCTCGCGCTTCGGCGTCAAGACGGTGAGGTACTGCACGTGGCGCCCTCAGCCGCGGACGATCTCGGGCAGCGCGAACTCGATGTCGATCCGCCCGCCGGTGGCGGCGGTGGCGTCCTGGATGGCCGCCTGAAGCCTGTCGATGACCGCCGCGACGTCGTCCGGGTGCGCCAGCGACGACAGCGTGAGTTGCACCGTCATCGCGGTGTGCGGGGTGTCCGGGCCGTCGGCCGGCGGCAAATTGAAGGTGAGCACCTTCGGCGTGACGGGGCGGCTTAACCGCGTCCACCCGCGGTTCGGATCGGGTTGCGGAGCGCTCATCGTCAGCCCCCTGATTGTTCGGCCGGAAGCACGCGAACGCGGAGCGGCGGTTGCGTGTGTTCGCGGGTGTGCAAAGACAGGTGGTTGCACATCACATGAACATGATAACGGCCCGGCTCCGGGAACACCAGATCGCGAATCGGGAACACGTCCTCGTGTAACCGGAGCGGGTCGGGACTGCCGCTGAACGCGACCTCGACCGGGCGCGACCGGCCTCCGGGTATCACAATCCCGGACGGCGTGCGGACCTCAACCGAGAACCAGAATGTGCCGACGGCGTTCTCGTCGTCGAGTTGCACGTAAACCACCAACTCCGGCACGGGTGACCGCCCGTTCGCGTCTGGAACGACCGACAGCGTGTGCGTCGGCTCGTTCAGGGCGAACGGGCGGCCGTTGCCGTCGAAGATCACTTCCGAGCACAGCACCGCGAGGTTCAGCGCGGGCGGGACGCGAACGGCCATCGGCGGACCCCTCCGATACGACGGCCGTCATTCTAGCCGTCGCCTTAGTGCCCGTCGCCGTTCCCGTTGCCGTTGGCGCTCGCCGCGGCCAGCGGGGCGAACCCGACCGGCCGGTGCTGCTCCGCCAACTCCGTCCGGTTTTGGCGGAACTGCTCGGTCGCCCAGTCCCAGTCCCACCGGCCCGTATCGACATAGTGCAGGATCAGCAGGTTCTTGAGTTCTTCCACCTCCGCGAAGCTCCGCCCGTCCGTCTGCTCGACCGCGGCGTCGAGGTCGATATTACCGCGGATGTCCGCGTGCCAGCGGTCCATCAGCCGGCGGCGAAGCGTGGCCTCCGGCAGGGTGAAGTGCAGCACGAGGTCGATCCGCCCGGGCCGCTTGAACGCCGGGTCGATGAGGTCCAGCCCGCAGTTGGTCGTGAACACGTACACGACGCCCTCGTGGACCTCCATCCCGTCGAGGGCGCTGAGGAACACCGCCTGGTCGTCGGTCTCGCGGACCGTGTTGCGGTCGCGGAGCGCGATGTCGAGGTCGTCGAAGAAGATGATGCCGCACCGGCTGACGGTGAACAGTTCACGCACCGCCTGCACCGGGTTGCACGACCGGCGCGCCGCCTGGTACGCGTCCGGCGACACGATCTGATATTCATAGCCGTGCCGCTGGCACTCCTCCCACAGCCACCGGCAGGCGCTGGTCTTGCCGTTGCCCGGCGGGCCGGTGAGGAGCAGGCCGCGCTTCGCCCGGCCGCCCAACTCTTTAATACGCTTGAGGTTGTTGCGGTCGAGGTAGTCGAGCGTGTTTTGCCGGAGGGCTTCGAACTGCTCGTCGGGCAGGATCGGCGGCGGGTGGTCATCGACCTTCGTCCGACCGAGTCGCAGAACCGCACGGAAGAGCTTCAGGTAGTCGGCCCGCGACACCACGCAGAAATCGTAGACGCTCTGTTCGTAGTCGCCGTCGATGTGGGCGGCGCAGCGGGCGAACGGGATGCCGTCGAGGGTGTACAACCGAACGCCGAAGCTGGTGCCGGGGTAATACTTGGCCCGCGTCACCCACTGGCGCATGAGCGCGCCATCGACCGGCACGAGCGGGCCGCGGGCGGCGTTGGCGGTGAGAGTGTAGACGTACCCGCCCGGGGCGAACGCGACCGGGTCGGCGAGGTTGGCGGCCTTCGCGGCCGTTTCGACGAGCAGTTTGTGGTCCGCGGAGTACGTGCTAAGTGGCGTCATTGCGACTGGGGCTGTGGGTGAATGTGTCCGGCACAAGAGAGACGTCGCGGGCGGACCGCGGGTTCGCCCTTTTTCGCGCCGGCCCCGCCCGGGCGGTCCGGCGCCGGTGTTGGCGTTGCCGCGTTCGCGGTTAACGAACTACCATGAGCATAACCCAGGAGGGAAACCGATGACAACCGCCTCGCGCTTCGATCTGTCCGTTCTCGAACGCGCCCCGAAGGTGCCGGGCAAGCCGCGACACAAGACCCGCGAGGTCAAGGTTGGGGGCGTCGTCATCGGCGGCAACAACCCGGTCGCCGTCCAATCCATGACCACCACCGACACGTTCGACGTGGAGGCGACGGTCAAGCAGATTCACGCTCTGGAACAAGCCGGGTGCGAACTGGTCCGCGTCACCGTGCCCAAGCCGGAGGACGCCGGCGCGCTGTCGGCGATTCGCAAGCAGATCGGTATCCCGCTCATCTGCGATATCCACTTCGACTACAAGATGGCCCTCGCGGCGCTCGACCACCCGGTAGACAAGATCCGCATCAACCCGGGCAACATCAATAAAGCTGGCGACACGACACACGAGCGGTTCCGCGCGGTCGTGCGGAAGGCGAAGCAGAAGGGCCTGCCGATGCGGATCGGCGTGAACGCCGGTAGCCTCGAAACGGAGGTGAACCTCAAGTACGGGTTCCCGTGCCCGCCGGCGATGGTCGAGAGCGCCCTCCGCTACATCGAAGTGGCCGAGAGCGAGGGCTACCACGACATCATCGTGTCGCTGAAGTCGTCCGACGTGCTGGTCGCGGTCGAGGCGTACCGCTTGTTCGCCCAGATGTGCGACTACCCGACGCACATCGGCATCACCGAGGCCGGGAAGCCGCCGTACGCGGTCACGAAGAGCGCCGCCGGCCTCGCGCCGATCCTGCTGGACGGCATCGGCGACACCATCCGCATCTCGCTGCTGGGCGACCCGGTGCCGGAGATCGCGGCGGCGTTCGACATCCTCCAGGCGACGCAGCGCCGCGTGCGGCGGCCGGAACTGATCGCCTGCCCGACGTGCGGGCGCCTCGCCATCGACCTGGAAAAGATCATCGCCGAGTTGGAGACGCGGCTGAACGGCAAGCGGTTGCCGGTGAAGATCAGCGTGCTGGGGTGCGTGGTGAACGGCCCGGGCGAGGCGCGGGAGGCGGACATCGGCATCGCGGCCGGCAACGGCCAGGGGATGATCTTCCGCAACGGCGAAATGGTCCGACGCGTGGCCGAAGCCGAAATCGTGGACGCGCTGATGGAGGAGTTAAAGGGGTGGGAGGCGGAGAACGCGCACCGCCTGCCGAAGACGACCGACGTCGAGGGGTTGGGCCGCCGCAAGCTGCCGGTTGTGGCGGGCTGAGACGCGTATTATGATGGCAGAAGTACAGGAGGTCGCCCGATGAAATTCGAGTCGTGGGACCAGGTCGGGATGTGGCTGGCGGTGCAGTTCCCGGTCGCCGCACTCTGCGGGTTCTGCGTCTGGTATTCCCTTCGCTGGACGAGCGGGAAGCACACCGAGGAGTTGAAGCGGAACGAAACCGAGCGCGAGCGGCTGCTCGCGGAGAAGGACAAGCGTCTGGCGGAAAAAGACGAGCAGATCCGCAAGCTGGAGGCCGAGCGCGAGCGGCTGATGGTTCTCCGGTTTCCGAGCTGGGGCAAGGAACAGAAGGAAGGAGGTACGCCGCAATGACCGCCGTTGCCATTCTTACCTACTACGCACTGGCCTTCAGTGTGATCGGCGGTGTGGCGTGCTGGACTGTCCGACAGAGCGCCCGTCGGCTCCGGGCGCTCAACGACGAGATCATCGCCCGGATGCAGGAGAAGTACGGCAACACGCCTCCTCTTGAGCCGTACGTACCGCTCCCGCTACCCGAACCGCCACCGCCGCCGGAACTGCTGGTCACCATCGCCCGGCACCCGGAGTCTGACCCCGAGCAACTGCCGAAACTGGCAGCCGAGATGATTCTTGCCGCCAGTCGTCTGGAGAAGGAGTACGGCGGCGACGGGTTGGAGTACGATCCGCAGGGCAGCGTCGAGGAGCCGGGGCGGTTGATTCTGCGGCTCGTATCGCGGTCGTCCGACTGGGATTCTGCCGACCGCCTCGCCGCTGTGGCCGAGGAGCTGAACCGCCTCACGGAGCAGGCCAAGAACGGTGAGTCTGTGAGGCAAGCCGCCGACATCCGCGCGAAGATCGACCGCGAACTGCGACCGCACCTGCCGCCCGGGATCGAAAACGTCCGGGTGGCTACCGCTTCTTGAACCGAGGGTGACCGTGGCCGAGAACGCGACTGTTCCGACGCACGAGGAAATCGCATCACTACCGCGTTGGGCGCAGGTAGCGTTTGCGGCCCGCTGTGCGCGCCGCGTGCAACCGCTCGTTCGCCACTTCTGGAAAGACGCACCTAAGCCGCATTTGCAGGCCCTTGACAGGGCTGTTCGCGTTGCAGAAGTCGCCGCCGCCTTCGCGCTCGCCGCCCACGGTGAAGCCGCCTACGCCGCCCACGTCGCCGCCAACGCCGCCGACGCCGCTGACGCCAACGCCAACGCCAACGCCGCTGACGCCGCCGCCCACGCTGTCTACGCCGCCACCCACGCCGCCATTGCCACCCACGCCGCCATTGCCACCCACGACGCCGCTGACGCCGCCGCCGCCGCCGAATCCGCCCTCAACGCCGCCCTCAACGCCGCCATAGCCGCCGATTACGCCGACGCCGCCGCCATTCGATTTGACTTTACGATGCTCCGCGAACGGGCCGCGGCGGAGAAGTGGACCGACGACACGCCCGTTCCGCCGACGGTGTTCGGCCCGATGTGGCCGTTCGGCGTTCCGAAGGATTGGCCCGAGGAGAACCCCGGTGATCGGCTCAAGGTCACGATCGCCCCGCCGCCGGACACCACCCCCGAACAGATCGCGGACTTCCAGGTGAGGCTATACGAAGCCCTCAACAAACTCGCACTCGCTAACGGCGGGGCCGGGCTGAAGGTCGATTCGTTCGGCCGCGAGGTGCCGGCGGTCGCCCCGGTCGGGACGGGGTGTAGCCGTGAGCGAACCCACCAACCCCGCACCCGACGAATTGCTGCGGATGGTCCTGGCGCCGTCCGACGGACGCACCCCCGCCGGGACGCTCGCCCTCATTGACGTACTCGCGTCGCAACTCGCACAGGACGCCGGGGCCGCGCTACGAAAGGGCAGCGAGCCATATCGCCCCGAACAAGCGGGCGAACGATCAGGGCGGATCGTTGTCGCGCAGAGTTTGGTCACGCACGCGATTGATCAGTCCGAAGCGGAGAACCCGGCCCGTGCTGCCGCGCGGGATCAACTCGTCGCCGTCGGGGACGCCGCCGCGCTCGTCGCGCTGAACGCGGAGGCCCTTCAAGAACTGCGAGCGGTACTCGCCGAGATGGCCGCAGCCGGGTTTGCCGTGCGATTCGAATCGCAGTCAGCCGCCGTCGGCGTCACCGCTACCGGGTGATCCGATCGGTACCGCGCGTCGCGCTCGAAGGGGCGAGCGCTCGCGGGTTACCCGGGCGGGCGGGTTCGCCGGCACGCTTCGAGGTAGGTGGCTTCGAGGTCGAGCGTCAGGCGCGTCTCGCCGGCGACCGGGAGCGGCACGCTCGGCAGCGGCGCACCGGCCGGAACGCTGTGGTGCCACACCGCGTACTTCTCCGCCCCGCCTTCGATTCGCGGGTGAACGACGAGCACCGGGGCGTCGCCGTTGCGCGGCCGGCGGGGCAGCGGGTACACCCCGACGAGACTGTGCAGGTGCGTAGCCCAACTCGGCGGCCCCGGCACCGCGTCCACGATCACCACGCCGACGCCGGTATTCATCAGAGCCGCGGCGCGCACCGCGAACGCCAGTGACGCGTCGGAGTCGGCCTTGTTGTCCGGGCTGACGAGCAGCACGGCGGCGACGGTCTGCCCGCCGACGGTCACGGTCACGCCGAAGCGGTCGGTGAAGCGGGCCGGGGCGACAAGCGTCGGGACGGCGCCCGGCCCGGCTTCACCGGCAGCGACGGCCTCCCGCGGGCGACAGTCGCTCGCCGCGGCAACACCGGTCGCGGCGAGCGCGTCGGCGGTCGCGGCGGCCCACGCGGTCAGCAGCGCCTTCGGATCGGCACCCCAGTCGGTTGCGGATAGCGGCATTCGATCTTCCTTTACAATCAGCCGGTAATGCGAAGGCGCTGACACGCCTCGGTGTACGTCGCTTCGAGGTCGAGCCGCACGCACCCGTAGCCCTTGAGCGCCAGCGGCACCGCCGGCAGCGATTCGCCGAGGGTCAGCGGCCACCGCCACAGGTCGATGAGGTCGTTGTCGTCGCGGCTCACCGGCCGGTACGCGGTCGCGTACGTCCACGGGTCGCCGGCCATGCGGAACTTGTCGTCGTGCCCGGCGAGCCGGACGAGTTCGTTGTGCAGGTTCTTGCGCCGCCCGGTCACGATGTCGAGCACGACCAGCCCGACCCCCTTGCCGAGGTAGCTCAGGCACTTGGCGGCGAACCGCTCGCACTCGGCGTCTTCCTTCTTGTTCGACGGGCTGACGAGTTCGACCACGGCGAGGAGCTTGTACGCCGCACCGCGGTCGCGCACCTCGACCATGACCTCGGTGGGGAACGTCGCCGGCATCGCCAAGTCGGTTTCCGGCGGGGCGTAGGTCTCCAACTCGGTCGCGACCGCCGGCCCGGCGGCGACCGCCACCCCGCCCGCGCCGTTCGACGTGTGGTCGTACACCCCCGCGTCCGCCCTTTCGGATTCGGCGACGTCGGCCGACACGCGAGACCCCAGGTGCATCGGCGCCTCGGCGATGAACCGCTGCGGCAACCGGCGGTTCAGATCGGCCGCAATACACCCGGCCCACTGCGCGTGGAACGACTCCCACGAGCGACCGGCGAGCGGGCCACGGAAGTGATCGTACAGCGGCATCGGCTGCCCTCCTCACGCCCATTCTACTTGGCCGGCTTGCCGCGGGTCTGGTCCCAGTAGTGGATCAGGTCGATGCGGGTGACGATGTCGACCACCGCCCCGTCCTGCGTCGCCAGTACCCCGGTGTAGCCGGCCAGGAGCAGGCGGTACGCCTCGTCCAGATGCGTGATGACGTCGAGCGTCGGCAGCGGGCGGGCCATCACGTCGCCGATGACCACCTGCGCCGGGTCTTTGCCGTCGTGCAGCACGCGGGCCAGCGTCACCTCCTGCACGCTGCCCACCGGCTTGCCGGCGTCCACCACCGGCAACTGCGAGATGCCCGTCGCCTCCATCAACTGAATCGCCTGCTCGGCGGTCGCGTCTGGGGCGATCATCACCAGTTTGCGTGCCCCGCGCTTCTTGATCAGGTCGCCGACCGAATGCACCGGCGGCTCGGTGAACATCAGCCCGTTGGCGCTCAACCAGTTGTCGTCGAAGAACTTGCTGAGGTAGTTGCGGCCGGTGTCGCAGCCGAGCGCGACGACCAGTTGCCCCGGCCCCAGCCGGCGGGCGTAGCGGAGCGCCGCGGCGACGTTGGTGCCGGTGCTGCCGCCGAGCAGCATCCCCTCCCGCCGGGCCAACTCCCGCGCGACGTGGAACGACTCCGCGTCCCCCACCCGAACCCAATCATCGACGTACTTGCTGGAAAACGTCTTCGGGACGAAGTCCTCGCCGATGCCTTCGACCTTCCACGGCTTCGGCGAGCCGCCGGACAGCACCGAGCCTTCCGGGTCGGCCCCGACGATCTTGACGTTCGGGTTCATCTCCTTGAGGTACTTCCCGACACCGCTGACCGTCCCGCCGGTGCCGACGCCGGCCACGAACACCGTCACTTTGCCCTTCGTCTGCTCCCAGATTTCCGGGCCGGTGGTGCGGTAGTGGCTTTCCGGGTTGGCGAGGTTGCCGAACTGGTTGGGCCGCCACGCCCCCGGGATCTCGCGGGCGAGCCGGTCGGCGACGCCGTTGTAGCTCTCGGGCGAGTCCGGCGCGACCGCGGTCGGGGTGATGACCACTTCCGCCCCGTAGGCGCGCAGTAGCGCGATCTTCTCGTTCGACATCTTGTCGGGCAGGACGAAGATGCAGCGGTACCCTTTGACGGCCGCGACCATCGCCAGTCCGACGCCGGTGTTGCCCGCGGTGGCCTCGATGATGGTGCCGCCGGTGCGGAGCAGGCCGCGCTGTTCGGCGTCGGTGATCATGGCCATGGCGACGCGGTCCTTGACGCTCCCGCCGGGGTTGGCGAACTCGACCTTGACCGCGATCTTCGCCTGCAACCCTTCGGTGAGGCGGTTGAGCAGCACCATCGGCGTGCGGCCGACGGTGTCGAGGATGGATTCGAGCATGGGGACGCTCCGTGCGGGGAGGAACGCGCGACGGTGTATTGTCCGGCGCGGGGGCGCGCCCGGGCAAGGGCGGAATCTGATTGGCGGTTATACGGCCGTTGGTTTATGATCAGACGCCGGCATTCACCGCTCGAACCGCGTGAGGGAGTTATGCCCACCGCCCCATGCTCCAACTGCCACAGCCCTATCACCCTCGGCGCGAACGACGCCGCACGCGACCGCTGCCCGCGGTGCGGCGCGACGGTCACCGCGGCGCACACGCCGGACGCGACCGGCGGCTACGTTCCGACGCCGGACGCGACCGGCGGTTACCTTCCGACGCCGGACGAAGCGGCCGACGTGCCCACCGCCGAGGCGGCCGAAGCCGCGCCCGGGTACGAGGTGTTGAGCGAACTCGGCCGCGGCGGGATGGGCGTCGTCTACCGCGCCCGCGACACCCGGCTGAACCGCGAGGTCGCGCTCAAGATGATCCTGAACGCCGACCCCGGCCGCGCCACCGTCGCCCGGTTCTGGGCCGAGGCCGAGATCATGGCCGCGGTCAAGCACCCCAACGTGGTGGCGGTGTACGAGCTGGGCGAGTCCGCGGGCCGCCCGTTCATGGCGATGGAGTTGCTCGGCGGCGGGTCTCTGGACCGACGCCTCAAGGACGACACGCTCACGCCGCGCGAGGCCGCGGCGCTGATGCAGGGTGTGGCAGCCGGGGTCGGCGCGGCCCACGATCAGGGCGTCGTCCACCGCGACCTCAAGCCGGGCAACGTGCTGCTGGACGCCGACGGCACGCCGAAGGTGACCGACTTCGGCCTCGCCAAGCGGCGGTCGCACGAGATGACGCAAACGAACGTGGTGATGGGCACACCCGCGTACATGGCCCCGGAGCAGGCGGTCGGCCAGGCCAAGTTCGTCGGCCCGCCGGCCGATGTGTGGGCGCTGGGCGTCATCCTGTACGAGTGCGTGAGCGGGCGGCGGCCGTTCGCCGGCGACACGGTCCCCGCCCTGCTCGCCCAGATCGGCTCGGCCGAGCCGACGCCGCTGCGGGCGCTGTCCCGGCGGGTGTCGCGCGACCTGGACACGATCGTCGCCAGGTGCCTGTCGAAGGAGCCTGAACACCGCTACCCGACGGCCGGCGAGTTGGCGGCCGACCTGGGGCGGTTCTTGCGCGGCGAGCCGATCGCGGCGCGGCCGGTGGGGGCGGCGGAGCGGGTGGCGCGGTGGGTGCGGCGGAAGCCGACGGCCGCGGCCGCGTGGGGGTTCTCGGCGCTCGCGGTGGCGCTGGCGGCGGTGGTGTTCGTGGTGTTCGGCTTCTGGCGGGCAGCGGAAAAGGCCAACACCGAACTCGCCGGGGAGAAGAAGCAGACGGAGGCCGCGCGCGACACGGCCGAAGGGCTGCGGCTACGGGCCGACGAGGCGCGGCGCGAGGCAGAAAAGCAGCGCGGCATCGCCCAGCAGGCGCAGAGGGACACGGAGCGCGAGCGGGCGAAACTCGCGGTGTTCGAGTACGGCCGCACGACGCAAGTGGCTTACCAGCAATGGCAGGAGGGCAACACTTGGGCCGTCCGGCAGTTGCTCGACGGCACCAAGCCCGAGTTGCGCGGCTGGGAGTGGCACTACCTGAACCGTATCGCCGACGGCTCGCTCCTCACCCTTCGGGAGGAACCCGAAATCTTTAAGTCGCCAGGGAGGGCGGGCGGGGTTGACGGGAAATCTATCCGATCGGCCGTGTGGAGCCCGGATGGCACCCGCATTCTGATGCTTGACTACGGCTTCCTGCACAGAAGCGCGCCGCGGGTGTGGGACGCCAGTACAGGCAAGGCGGTGTGTGCCCTCAAGGGGAGGCAACTCGCGTGGAGCCCGGACGGCACCCGAGTTCTCGCCTTCAACTACCACTACGACGCCAAAGACAAAGACGGCGGCCCGGCCCGCGTGTTTGACGCCGGCAGTGGTGCGGAGGTGCTAGCCCTTCGCGGACACGCCAGGGCGGTACAAACCGCCGCGTGGAGCCCGGACGGCACACGCATCGTCACCGCCGCGTTCGACAGCCCCCGGGTTTGCGACGCCGCCACCGGAAAGGAGGCGCTCACCCTCCAAAGCGACAGCAACGTGGGGGCAAGCGCGGTGTTGTGGTCTCCGGACGGGGCCCGCATCCTCGCCGCCGGTGGCGTAATGATCTGGATGTGGGACGCCACGACCGGGAAGGAGGTGTTGGCGATTAAGCTCCCCGGCATCGTGACGGCGGCGGCGTGGAGCCCGGACGGGGAGCGTATCCTCATTAATAGCGGGATGTTAGAGTCCGCGATGGTTCATGTGTGGCACGCCACGGGCAAGGAAATCTTCGCACTCAAACGAGGCCGTCAGTCTGCGCAGTGGAGCCCGGACGGCAACCGCATCGTCCTGACCGACGGTGACACGGCCCGGGTGTGCGACGCCACCACCGGAAAGGAGATGCTTGTGCTCCGGGGGCACACCGGCGGTGTGCTGGACGCCGCGTTCGGCCCCGACGGTGCACGAATCGTCACCGCGAGTACGGACCGCTCAGCCCGGGTGTGGGACGCCACCACCGGAAAGGAGGTGCTCGTGCTCCGAGGGCACGCTGGTGAGGTCCTTACGGCTCGATGGAGCCCGGACGGCACCCGCATTCTGACCGCAAGCATCGACGGCTCAGCCCGCGTGTGGGACGCAACCGTCGGGGCCGATTCGCTGACCTTCAAGGGCCGTACTCAGTTCAGCCCGGACGGCACCCGCGTCCTCACCGTCAACGGGCTCAAAGACGGCGGGGTGCGGGTGTTGGACGCCGAGACCGGCGACGAAAAGCTGGCCATCAAGGTGCCCAGCACCGTGGCGAAGTGGGGTCCCGACGGTACACGCATTCTTACTATCGGCCAGTTCAATGACGTAGTCAACGGCGGGGTGCGGGTATGGGACGCCAAGACCGGCAACGAAGTGCTCGCCATCCGGGCGGCACCCGCACCCTCAGCCGTCAACAAGCAAGGCATTACTGTGCCCCCCGGCTTCGGCTCAGCGGCGTTGAGCCCCGACCAGAGCCGCATCCTCACCACGAGCCTCGGCGGTGAGGTGCGAGTGTGGGACGCCAAGACCGGGGCCAAGGAAATCGAGCTACAAAGCCCCCCTGGGCCGACGCTGAGCTCGTGGGTCGTGGCGGTGTGGAGCCCCGACGGCACCCGTGTCGTCACCGTGGCGGACAGCGCCAACAGGGTCCATCTCTGGGACGCCCGGACCGGCAAGGAGGTGCTGACGCTGACGCTGCCAAACCCTGTGCACGACATAACGTGGAGTCACGACCGGACCCGCCTCGTCACCGTCCACTCCGACGGCATGTTGCGAGTGTGGGATCCCAAGACCGGAAAAGAGGTCCGCGCGCTGGAACTGAAGGGGTACATCGACAGATTGTTTACGGCCGTTTTCAGCCCCGACGGCTCCCGCGTACTCACCGCCAGCACTGACGCTGGCGGCGGGGTGCGGGTGTGGGACGCCGCCACCGGGGCCGAGTTGCTGGCGCTGAAGCCGCCCGGTGGCTTGGCGACGGCGGCGGTGTGGAGCTCAGACGGCACACGAATCATCGCCGCGTGCGGCGACGGCATGACGCACGTGTACGACTCCCGACCGTTCACTGGCACCCCGCGCCCGGCCGCCCCGCCGCTCACCGCTAAATCCCTTCCGCTCGCCCCGCCGCCGCGCCCGTCGAGCGCTAGCCGCCCGTCGCTTGTGCCGCGGCGCCCGGCGGCCTATCATGGCGCGAAAGGGAGGTGTGTGATGGTCACGCTGTACGTCGGCGGCAAGGCCGTGAGCTGGGCCGACGCCGAGAAACTGCTCGCGAACGCCGGGCCGGCCGACCTGATTGAGCTTCGCAACGCCGCGGGTCGGGTCCTTGCCGTCTGCGAGCCGGTCGAGGATCCGGATTGGGTCAAGGCGATCACCCCGGAGGAGACCGCCCGCCGCATGGCCGAACCCGGGTACTCGTTCGACGAGATGAAAAAGCGGCTGGGCTGGGAATGACGTACCTCGTCACCTGGCGTCACACCGCCAGCCTCGAAATCTCGTACCTCGAAGCCGCGGCCGACGACCCGGCCCGCATCCGCGCGGCCGTCGCTCGCATCGACTGGGCGCTCCGCCGCACGCCGCGCGATCAGGGCGAGTCCCGCGACCCCGGCTTCCGGCTCTGGTACGAAGACGTCCTCGGCGTTTACTACCGCATCGACGAGGCGAACACGCGCGTCGAGGTGTTGTACGCCGGCCCGGCCCGCCGCGCCCGCTGAACAGGTCCGCCGGTCGGCCCGCAATCCGGCACTTTTCCCCGCTTCGGCGTTGGCCCGCCAGGCGAATCCGCCGTACAGTGTGGGGACGTCCGCGCTGCCGCCCCTCACTCGCCCGCAGGCCATGAGCTTACCCAGCCAAACCGTCGCGCTGCTCCAGGCGGCCCGCGACCTCGTCCGCAGCCTGCCCGCCGACGCGGTCCTGCTGCTCACCGAGACGCCCATCGATTGGGCCGAAGTCTCCCGCATGCTCTCCGGCTGCAAGCTGTTCGTCGCCGCCGAAAGCCCGGCCCTCCTCAAGCCCCTTCGTGACGACCCGGACTGGAACGTCATCGACCTCGACCCCGAACCGCTCCCCACCCAGGACCGCATGAACGCGGCCCTCCTCAAAGCCGTTACCGAAGGGACGTTACAACCCGGGGCGCACGTCGTCGCCCTCTACAACGGCATCGCCAGTTCCGACGAGGACGCGCCCGAACCCGTTGACAGCCTCAGCGTCATTCACCTCGGCGAACACCTCGAGCGGATGACCGCCCAGGACCTCCGCGTCCTCGGCGACGTCGCCCCCATCGACGTGCTGCGGGCGGTCGTCGATCTCGCCACCGAGATCGGCCGCGAGGGCCGCGAGGGCCAGCCGATCGGCACCATTCTGGTCGTCGGCGACACGCGCAAGGTGCTGAGCCTGTCGAGTTTCCAGAACTTCAACCCCTTTCGGGGATATTCACGCGCGGAGCGGGACGTGCGCAAGAAGGAGGTCCGCGAGCAGATCAAGGAGATCGCCAAGCTCGACGGGGCCATCGTGATCGGCCGCGACGGCATCGCGGAGGCCGCGTGCCTGCACCTGGGCGCCCGCGGCGACGGGGTGAACGTGCGGAAGGGGTTCGGCAGCCGGCACATGGCCGCCGCCGGGATCAGCAAGCAGACCGCAGCGGTCGCGTTCGCCATCAGCCAGTCGAGCGGCAGTGTGCGGGTGTTCCAGGACGGTAAAGAGGTGCTGCACATCGAACCGCTGGCCCGCCCGCACGTGTGGCAGCCGTTCAAGCTGGAGACGCAGGAAGGCCCGGCCGAGGCGGACGAGCCGAACGACGTTTCTTGAGTGCTGAGTGCCTCCCTCTTAAGTGCTGGGTGCTGAGTGCTGAGTGCTGAGTGCTAGCAGCAAGACGAGCAGCCCCCCTTGTCTTCTTGGCACTCAGCACTCAGCACTCAGCACTCAGCACTCAGCACTCAGCACTCAGCACCCAGCACTTTTCTACCCTCTGTCCCCCGCTCGTGTGTGCCGTTAAGATGACACGGTCGCGGGCGGTCGGCCCGCACGTCACGAGGTCACGTCATGTCCCCGCTCGTTCGCGCCGCGGTCGCGGCTGTCGCGCTGGCCGCCTTCGCCCCCGCCGCGCCGGCCGCCGCGCCGGTGCCGGGCGACGCCGGCAAGGCCATCTCCTTCCCGTTCCCGGCCAAAGCCCCCGTGGTGGTGCAGGTGAGCGGGCACGGCGCCGCCCGCGACCGGCTCACCGCGATGCTCAAGACCGCCGTGCCCGACGACGTCGCCGACGTCACGAAGGCCGCCGACGAGGCCATCAAGGAACTGCTCGGCGACCGCAAACTCACCGCGGTCCCGAACGACGCCCGCATCTTCTTCGTGGTGAACGACATCGCCGCGCTGTTCGACAACCGCCTCGCCCTGTCGCTGCTCGTCCCGGTGACGAGCTACAAGGAGTTCCGCGCGTCGTTCCTCACCGCCGACGAGCGGAAGACGTTCGAGGAGGGCAAGGGCGGCATCGACGAGGCGAAGCTCACCCTCCTGGGCGACGAGCAGCAGGTGTACCTCGTCGATCTGAAGGATTACGTCGCGATCAGCCCGGACAAGGGCACCGCCGAGACCTACGCCGGCAAGTACACCCGGGCCACCACCGCGGCGATGCCCGGCGAGCTGGCGAAGTCGTTCGTTACCGGCGACCTGTCGCTCTACGTCAACCTGGACGTCGTCAACGACCTGCATGGCGACCAGATTCGCGCCTTCAAGGGGCTGATCGACTTCGCCATCCAGCAGGGGGCGATGGGCGGGATGATCCCCGGGCTGGACAAGAAGCAGCTCGAGGCGTTCAAAACGATCCTGCAAGGGATGTTCCAGGCGCTTGAGGACGCCCGCGGCGCGGTGCTGTCGGTCGAGTTCCGGCCGGAGGGGCTGAACGTCCGGCTCCAGGCGCAGTTCGCCGAGGACACGACGACCGTGCGCGTGCTGAAGGCCGAAACGCCCGGCCCGCTGGCCGAAGTCGGCAAACTGCCGGCCGGGATGCAGCAGTACGGGGCGACGCGGTTCGGCAAGAAGTTTCAGGACGCCGTCCGCGGACTCAGCCCGGAGTTCGTGCCGGCCGACGACGACGACAAGGGGTCTGAAGCGCTGGCCCAACACCAGAAAGACCTCTTCGCCGCCGGGCCGCAAGGCGACGTCATCGCCGCCAGCCCGCCCAACCTGACGCTCACCGCCGGGGCGTACACCGACGCCAAGAAGGCGGCCCGGGCGCTGGTCGGGTGCTACGAGGCGGTCGGCGCCGGCGGGAAGGTGTACGCGGTCGTGCAGAAGGACGCGCCGAAGCCGAAGGCCGACGCCCGCAAGCACCGCGACTTCACCTTCACCGAGGTCAAACTGTCGTTCGACTTCGACGCGACCGTCAAGGAACTGCCCGACGGGGTGCGCGAGGCGACGCTGGCCCAACTGAAGAACGCGATCAGCGACAAGGCGACCGCGTGGGTCGGGACCGACGGCAAGTCGGTGGTCCACGCGGTGGCGGCCGACTGGAAGGCCGTCACGACCGCCCTCGACGCCTACCTGGACGGCAAGACGCCGCTGGCCGACACCGCCGGGTATAAGCTGACCCGCAAGAACCTGCCGCCGGACGCCAGCTACCTGTCGCTGGTCGAGACCGGCCAGACGCTGACGAGCCTGCTGGCGATGGCGCAGACGATGGAGGGCGCGATCCCGGGGTTCCCGAAACTCGGGACGGTGAAGCCGCTCAAGGGCGACCCGTCGTTCGTCGGGGTGGCGGTCACCCTCAAGGGCGACGCCGCCACCGCCAACGTATTCGTCCCGGCCGCGGCCATCGGCACCGCCCGCAAGATGATCGACGGGCTGATCAAGAAGGTCGAATAGTTTTTCGTATTTGGTTTTTTGTGTTTTGCTTCTCGGCTCCGCTGTGCCGGCACGAAACTCACCGCGGGAAGAGAAACACAAAACACCAAAAACCAGACACCAAACACAAGGTCTACCCATGCGCCTCCGTCCGCTGCTGCTCGCCCTGCCGGCCGTGCTCCTGCTGGCCGCCGGGTGCGGGGCCAAGAAGATCAACGAGACCAAAACGCTGACCCTGGACAAAGAGGTCGGCGCGCGGTCGATCGACCTGCCCGCCCCCAAGAAGGACATCAAGATCACTGTGGACTTCGCCTCGTCCGACGGCGAAGTGACCGTACTGGTGTTCAAAGAGGCCGACGCGGCGGACCTGATCGAGGCCGACGCGACCAAGGCGCTGGTCAAGAAGCGGGGCAAGGGCGACAACTTCGCCGTCGATGTGCCGGCCGGCACCGCGGTGCGGGTCGTGGCCCGCGCGCACACCGCCGCCAAGACCGACGTGACGCTCAAGGTGATCCAGCAGTAGCGCGGCCGCCGGGCCGGCGCGGATTCCGTCGCCCGGACCCCTTTCGTGCGGTATACTTAGGGCGTTCCGCGCGCCCGGCGGCCGGCGGATCGCCCTAACCAGTTCGCTCCGCACCGGTCTCGCACCGGAGACGCTCCATGCCCGCACCCAACACCGCGGACGAACTGCTGGACCTCGTCCAGAAGAGCGCGCTCGTGGACGAGCCGAAGCTCCGCACCTACGTCCAGAAGCAGCGCGACGCCAACGGCTTCCCCGCCGACGCCAACCGGCTCGCCCAGTTCCTCGTCCGCGACGGCCTCCTCACCTACTTCCAGGCCGAGCAGCTCCTACAAGGAAAGTACAAGCGTTTCAGCCTCGGCAAATACAAGGTGCTGGAGAAGCTCGGCAGCGGCGGCATGGGCACCGTGTTCCTGTGCGAGCACAAGCTCATGCGCCGCCGGGTCGCGGTGAAGGTGCTGCCGTTCCAAAAAGCGGAAGACAAAGCGAGCCTCGATCGGTTCATGCGCGAGGCCCGCGCCGCGGCCGCCGTCGATCACCCGAACATCGTCCGCGCCTACGACATCGACCAGGACGAGAACCTGCACTTCCTGGTCATGGAGTGGGTGGACGGGACCAACCTGCAAGACCTGGTGAAGAAGTTCGGCCCGCTCGACCCGCTGCGGGCGTGCCACTACATCTACGGCGCCGCGGTCGGCCTCCAACACGCCTACGAGATCGGCCTGCTGCACCGCGACATCAAGCCGGGTAACATCCTCATCGACCGGTCCGGGGTGGTCAAAATCCTCGACCTCGGCCTCGCCCGGCTGACGCAGGACACCGACGACAACCTGACCCGGCAGAACGACGAGAGCGTGCTCGGCACCGCCGACTACCTCGCCCCGGAGCAGGCGCTCGACAGCCACACGGTGGACACCCGGGCCGACATCTATTCGCTCGGCGCGACCTTCTACTTCCTGCTGACCGGCAGCCCGCCGTTCCCCGAGGGGTCGGTGGCGCAGAAGCTCATCTGGCACCAGAACCGGCCGCCGCGGGCGCTCAAGTCGCTCCGCCAGGAGGTGCCCGACGGGATCGTGGCCGTCGTCGAGAAGATGATGGCCAAGAAGCCGGAGGAGCGTTACCAGACGCCGTCCGACGTGATGACGGCCCTGTCCGGGTGGGTGTCCACGCCGATCCCGCCGCCGGCCGAGCGGGAGTTGCCGACGCTGTCCCCGGCGGTCGCCGGCGAGCGGGCGCTGCGGCCCGGCGCCGCGCCGTCGATGGTGCTGGGCCGCGGGATGCCGTCCGGCCCGACGGGGCCGATGACCGGCGGCACGGCCGCCGCGGTTCCGCTGGCCGCCGCGCCCGACGAGCCGGCGGTCTGGTCCACGCTCAACGGCGACACGCCGACCGGCCGCGGCGACACCGGTCGGTCGGAGACCACCCGCGCCGAAACCGGCCGCTCGTCGCGCGCCCGCCGCGGCGCGCCCGCCGCCACCCCGGCGGCCGAACCCGGCACCGGCGGCCGCCGCAAGACGCTCCTGCTCGCCGCGGTCGCCGCCCTGTTCCTGACGGCGAGCGGCGTCGGAGCGTACTTCGCCTTCTTCACCGGTGGCAGGAAGCCCACCATCGACCCCGGCGCGGCCGACCCGCACCCCGCGGGCGGCCAGCGCATCGTGGTGTCCAAGACCCCCAGCGAGCACTCCGTCACCTCGCTCCGGGCGGCACTGGAGAAGGCGGCGGCGGGCGACACGATCGTCATCGCCGAACCGCGGCTGACCGAAGGCACGCTGACCGTGCGGGCCAAGCACAAGGGCCTCACGATCACTTCCGAGGTGCCCGGCGGGGCGGTCGCGGTGGTCGAGTTCGGCGGGATCAAGGGCGGGGCGATGCTCACGACCGACGCGCAAGGTGTGGACGGGCTGAAGGTGCGGAACGTCGAGTTCGACGGCAAAGGCGTGGCCGACGTCGGGGTGCTGGTGAACGGGACGACGCCCGGCGTCACCTTCGAGAACGTGACGGTGCGCGGGGCAAAGATCGGATTCAAGCTGTGGAACGCGGCCGGGGGTGGCGGCAATCCGCTGGTGGTCGAGCGGTGCCGGGTGGTGGTGCCCAACGGCGGCGACTGCGGGGTGCTGTCGCTGGCCACTGGCAACCTGGACAACAAGTTCATCGCCGTCCGCAACAGCCGGTTCGAGGGGCCGGGCGGGGGCACCGTCGGGGTCGCGGTCGAGGGGGCGGCGCTCGACCTGGAGGTGGCCGGCAACCGGTTCCACAACCTCGGGGCCGCGGTCCGGTTCAAGGCGGCCGGCCGCCTGTCCCGAGGAACGATCGCCAACAACACCGCCTTCCAGGCCGACGCCGGGGTGGTGTTCGATGTGCAGCCGAAGGACACCCCGCCGTTCGAGTTCGCGGTGCGGCTGAACTACTTCGTGCGGACGAATCAGTTGCTCCGCGTCCCGGGTCCGGTGCCGAAGCTGACGTCCGAGCACAACCTGTTCGCCGGCGACACCAACCCGGGCGGGCTGGCGGCCGAGAAGCGGGACCAGCCGGCGCTGCCCAACCCGCACCCGGACGACGACGCCACCTTCCTCCGCTTCCCCGGCGGCAAGCGCCCCACTGCCGGGCCGAAGAACGAGCCGGTCGGCGCGCCGTGATTGCCTTCTGTAGCCGGCCTCTGTGAGGCCGGAGCTATTCTACTCGTGTCGCTCCGGCCTCACAGAGGCCGGCTACAGAAGGCGGTTACTCCTTCCGCACCCCGGCGACGGTGACCGCGAACCCGAGCGTCGCCTTCGCGTCGTCGGTCGCCACCGGGCGGCGTACGGTCGCGACGTACACGCCGTCACCCTTGCTCACCACCTTCGTGCCCGCGTCCTTGCCGTTGTTCGGCCACAACAGGAGCACGGCTGGGTGCCGGCCCTCGTTCACGAGGCTGCTCACCTCGATCAGCTTCTTCTTCTCGACCGCCGCGACCGCCGTGTCCTCCTTCGCGGGCGACAGCAGACAGAAGTCCGGGTGCGGGCTGGTGCCGGTGTGGTCGCCGATGTCCGGTTGGAGCGCGAACCGCAGCGTGTACACGCCCGCGGCGATGTCCTGCTTGCGGAAGTCGGTGAACGCCTTCGGGAACCGCACCGCCCCGACCAGTTCGCCCTCGGGAATCTCCTTGTAAGTCAGCCCGTTCGACACCTGCTCGGGAGTCGCACTGACCGGGATGACAGCCCGAAACCACACGGTCATGAGTTCGGCGTCGCCGTCGCGCACGACGAGAGCCTGCTCGTCAAGCGCCTTGCGGACCGGCTCCGCGAGCGCGTCGGGCGGCGCGACCTTCTCGACTTTGGCCGACAGCTTCGGCTCGGCGGCCGCGACCTCACCGCCGACGCACACCACCAGAACCACGAACGCCGTTCGCATGGGAAGCTCTCGGAATCGTTTAGCGGCGTCCCCGGAGGGGACGTTGCGGCCGGTCACCCCACCACGTCCTCGCCGAACCGCTCGATCACCTGCTGCCACACCTTGCCGCGCAACCGGTTCCCTTCGAGCAACTGGAGGCGCTTGAGGTTGTCGAGGTACGGCGATTTCACCAGCGCCCGGGCGGCGTCGTTGTCGAGGCTGTTGTTGCGCAGGTCGAGGAAGGTGATCCGCCGCGTCCCGCGGTGCCCGGCGAGCGCCTCGACGCCGCGCGTCGTGATCGCCGGCTTTTGAACGATGTCGATGAGCGGGAATTCGCCTTCCGTCGAAGTCCCGGTCACCTCCTCCACGCTGCCCGCGAGCCGCCAGTCGGACGCGGTCGCGATGAACGGCAACGCGAACAGCGCGTCGATCGACTCCGGCGTCAGCAGTTGCCCGGGCGCGAGTGTGACCACCTTCGCCCCAAACCAGTGCGGCGCGTGCCGCAACACCCACTCGCGCAGCGCCCGCGTGTCGGCCAGCGCCGCCGGGTGAACCTCGATGACCGCGTCAGTCCGGAACCCACGCGACCAGCCGTCACGCGTCGGCCGATCGTTCGTCGCGTCGTCGCACTGCCAGCGGATGAAAGCCGCCCGGTCCTCCTCGCCGTTCTCCTGCAAGAAGTCGGCGTATACGAGGCGCGGGGTGTCGTCGTCGGGCGCGTCGAAAATCGCCCGTAGGAACGCCTCGTGTTGGGCCAGGAGGTCCATTACAGCAGCCCCGCGCGCTCGTCGAACCCGAACACCCGGTTGAAGTTCTGCACCGCCACCCCGCTCGCGCCGCGGATCAGGTTGTCTTCGGCCGCGAGCACCACCACCCGGCCGCGAACCGCCTTCGCGCACACGTCGAGGAAGTTCGTGTGCGCGGTGTCTTTTGTGGCCGGCGGGGTGGTGCGCACCCGCACGAAGGGCTTGCCCGCGAAGTAGCTGCGGTACAGTTCGGTCAGTTCCGCGTCGCTCAGGGTGCGTGTCGGCGTGGCGTAAATGGTGCTGAGAATGCCGCGGTCCATCGGCATCAGGTGCGGGGTGAAGATCACCTCCACTTTCGCGCCCGCGATGTCGCCGAGCGCCTGTTCGATCTCCGGCGTGTGCCGGTGCGTGCCCACCGCGTAAGCGGTCACGCTCTCATTACATTCCGGGAAGTGGAAGTTGAGCTTCGGCGTCCGCCCGCCGCCGCTCACCCCGCTCTTGCTGTCGATGACGATCCCCGATAGCTCGACCAGCTTGTTGGCGACGAGCGGCGCGAGGCCGAGAATCGCCGTCTGCGGGTAGCACCCCGGGTTGGCGATCAGCCGCGCCCCGGCGAGTTGGTCGCCGTACACCTCCGGCAGCCCGTAGACGGCGCGGGCCAGGTTTTTCGTGTCGTGGTGCGGTTCCTTGTACCACTGCTGGTACACCGCGGCGTCGCGCAGGCGGTAATCGGCGCTCAGGTCGATGACGCGGATGCCGCGGTCGAGCAGCAGCGGAACGCTCTCCATGCTGGTGCCGTGCGGCAGGCACCCGAACGCCACCCCCACGCCCCTTTCCTTGAGCGCGTCGGCGTCGAACGGAACGCACCGGACGTTCAAGCGGCCGAGCAGCGACGGGTGCAGGTCGGCGATGTGCTCGTCCTGCCGCGATGTGATCGCGACGATCTCCACGCCCGAGTGCCGCAGCAGAATCTTGATCAGCTCAACGGCCGTGTAACCCGACCCGCCGAGGATGGCGACGCGGATTTTGTCGGTGGTTACGGGGCTTGCAGTCCTTGGTCCTTGGTCCATAGTCCTTCGTCCTTCGTCCGGCGTCTAACCGTCGTTGGGTACGGATAGTGTTCATGGTACAGTATCCGCCGATGCCGCGAGTGACCGCGGACGAATGACTACGGACTATGGACTATGGACCAAGGACCAACAACAATCACCGCGGCGGCCGACCTTATCCGCACCGGCGCGCTCACGCCCTCGGAACTGTTGGAGCAGTGTCTGAGCCGCATCGACCGCTACGAGCCGCGCGTCCGGGCGTGGGCGGTGGTCGATCGCGAGGGGGCACGCGAGCAGGCCGCACGTTTGACCGACGAACGGAAGCGCGGGCAGAACCGCGGCCCTCTGCACGGCATCCCGGTCGGCGTTAAGGACATCATCGACGTATTCGACCTGCCCACCGGGTGCGGGTCGCAGCGGTGGGCGAACAGCTACGCCCGCCGCGACGCCAACTGTGTTGCGCGCCTGCGGCACGCCGGCGCGGTCATCGTCGGGAAGACGGTCACCACCGCCTACGCGAGCTTCGACCCGCCGGTGACGCGGAACCCGTGGAACCTCGACCGCACGCCCGGCGGCAGTTCGAGCGGGTCGGCCGCCGCGGTCGCCTGCGGGATGTGCCTCGGCGCGCTCGCCACGCAAACCGGCGGTTCGATCACCCGCCCGGCGAGCTTCTGCGGCGTGTACAGCCTCAAGCCGTCACACGGTCGCGTCAGCGTGGACGGCGTGCTCCCGCTCGCCCCGAGCCTCGATCACGTCGGCCTGATGGCGAACGGCGTGCGCGATCTGGCGCTGCTGCTCCAACCGCTCGCCGGCCACGACCACAAGAGCGCGCCGCGGCCGTACCACTACCCCAGCGCGATGGAGTGGGACGCCCGCCACCGGTACAAGCACCTCTCGACGCTGCCGGGCTTCCCCGCGACGCCCGGCCCGGAGATGGCCGCCGCGTTCGCCGCCCTCCGCCGCCCGACGGAAGAGGCCGGGTGGGTGTGGAACGACCTCCCGCTGCCGCCGTCGTTAGCCGACGCGCCCCGCTTCCAACACACGATGATGGCCGTCGAAGCGGCTGCCTATCACGAAGCGCGGATGCGCCGCCACCCGGACGACTACCCGCCGAACGTCCGCGCGCTCATCGAACACGGGCTTGGCACGACCGCTCCCGACTTCGCCAACATCAAAGCGCATTACGAGGCGCTGCGGGACGAGATGGATTACGCGTTCGTCGATTCGTGGCGCACCTTCATCACGCCCGCGACGCTCGGCGCCGCCCCGACGGCCGAAACCACCGGCAACCCGGCGATGAACTCGCCGTGGAGCTACGTCGGCCTGCCGACCGTGTCGCTGCCGTTCGCATGGACACCCGACGGCCTGCCGCTGGCCGTTCAACTGGTCGGCGAGCGGTGGTGCGAAGACGACCTGTTCGCGGTCGCGGCCGCGCTGGAAACGGACATCGCTTTCGACCGCCGCCCGCTTCCGCTATCATGACCCGGTATGTCGTTCGCGGACGCACTCGACATCCTGTACGAAGACAACCACTGCCTGGCGCTGAACAAGCCGGCGGGCTGGCCGACCACGCACTTCGATGGTAAGGACGAAACCGTCGATCGGCTCGCCAAGTCCTATCTGAAGGAGAAGTACTCCAAGCCGGGTAATGTGTTCCTCGGCGTCGTCCACCGCCTCGACAAGCCGGTGAGCGGGTCGCTCCTGTTCGCCCGCACGTCGAAGGCCGCGGCGCGCCTGAGCGAGCAGTTCCGCGAAGGGGCGGTCGAAAAGGTGTACTGGGCGGTGGTCGAGGGGCAGACGAAGGGGCCGAAGGCCGCGCCGTGGGTGACCGCCGACGCCGGGTCGCTCGAAGACTGGCTCCGCAAGGACGAGCCGAACACCCGCGTCGAGGTCGCCGAGCCGAACGCCCCCGGGGCGCAGTTCGCCCGGCTCCTGTTCCAGGTCCGCGGCCGGCACAACGGCCTCATCTGGCTGGAACTCCGCCCGCACACCGGCCGCAAGCACCAGTTGCGCGTGCAACTCGCCAGCCGCGGGTGCCCGATCTACGGCGACGCGAAATACGGTAGCGACCACACGTTCGGCCACGCGATCGCCCTGCACGCTCGCAGCCTGACGTTCCTCCACCCGACCACGCACGAGCCGGTTGCCGTCAAGTCCGACGTGCCGAAGCTCTGGCGCGGCCGGTTCGCACACCTACTGAACTCCAACGCATGACCACCGACGAAAAGCTCGCGGCGATCCTCGCCGCCGTCCAGACCGATCCGGGCAACCGCGGGCTGGCCCGCGACCCGGCCGACAACCTGTTTACCGCCACCGCCGGCGACTTCGCCGCCGCCTGCCGGAGCCTCGCGGAACACCCGCGGCCACTCGCCCACATCGTCACCGGCTTCCACGTGCCGACGCCCGCCGGCCCGCTGCCCGAAACCGATGGCCCGCTCGGCGCGGTGTTCCTGGTCCGCGCGCTGACCCCGCTGGGCATCGCGTGCGCCGTCGTGTCCGAACCGGGCCTCCAACCCGCGATCCTCCACGGGCTGAAGGCGGCCGGGCAGCAACCGCACTTCATCTCCGCCCGCGGCGACCGGGGTGCGGCGCAACTCGGCCACAGCACCGTGTCGCTCAGCTCGCACACCGGCGAAGTCCACTTCTGCACGCACCAGATCGCGCTGGAGCGGGTCGGCCCGGCGACCGACGGTCGCTGTTACTCGATGCGCGGCATCGACATTACCGACGCCACGGCCCCTCTCGACCACCTCTTCACCGCCCCGGAGTGGCGGTGCACCGGTCCGGCCGAACACCGCAAGACGCGAACCATCGGCATCGGCGACGGCGGGAACGAAATCGGCATGGGCAGAATCCTGCACGACACCATCGTGAAGAACATCCCCGACGGCGAAACGATCCACTGCCGCGTGCCGACCGACTTTCTCGTCGTGAGCGGGGTGAGCAACTGGGGCGCGTACGCGCTGGCCGCGGGCGTAACCGTGCTTCGCGAGGCGAAGCCGGCGGCCGACCTCTTCGACCCGGCCCGCGAGCGCGAAATCCTCGAAGTGATGGTCCGCGAGGGCGGGCTTGTAGACGGGGTCAACCTGAGCTTCTCAACGACCGTAGACGGGCTGTCGTGGGACGAGTACGCGAAGCCGCTGGCCCGCATCCGCGAGATTCTGGAGTCGTGATGAGCGAGTGGATTCGCGCGACCGGGGCCGCCGTCCGCGCCGCCTGCCGCGCCGGGAAGTTGACCGGCCCGACCCCGGGCCTCGCGCTCGGTCACGTTCAGGCGAATCTGGTGATTCTGCCGAAGGATTGGGCGTTCGACTTCCTGCTGTTCTGTCAGCGCAATACGAAGCCGTGCCCGGTGCTCGACGTAACCGAACCGGGCAGCCCGGAAGCGGCGTTGGTAGCCCCGGGCAGCGACCTGCGCACCGACCTTCCGGCCTACCGCGTCTGGCGGAATGGCGAACTGACCGACGAGCCGACCGACGTCACCCGCTACTGGCGGGACGATCTCGTTTCGTTCGCGATCGGCTGCTCCTTCACCTTCGAGAACGCGCTGTTGGCCGCCGGCGTGCCAGTCCGGCACATCGAGCAGAACGTGAACGTGCCGATGTACCGCACGAGCATCGCGTGCAAGCCCGCGGGGCGGTTCAGCGGCCCGCTGGTGGTTTCGATGCGCCCGCTCGCTCCACACCTGGCCGTGAAGGCCACTCAGATTTGCAGCCGCTTCCCGCGTGCCCACGGCGCGCCGGTCCACTTCGGCGACCCGGTCGCGATCGGCATTCGTGACATCGACAAGCCGGACTTCGGAGACGCGGTCGAGATTCGTCGCGGGGAGCTGCCGGTGTTCTGGGCCTGCGGGGTCACTCCCCAAGCGGCACTGATGCAGGCGAAGCCGCCGTTCGCGATCACCCACAAGCCCGGTCACATGTTCCTGACCGACTTGAAGGACACCGACTTGGAAGGGGAATGAACTCGTCGCACCTCCGGCACAGCATCACTTCTTGAAGACAAGAATCGTCCCGATCACGAGCGAGATCGCGGACCAATACTGAACCGGGATCCAATAAAGCGAATGGTCTTCCCGGGCGGTGACCGCGTTGCCGAAGCGGTCGTGCCCGATCACGCGCGGGCGGTTAAGAAGCAACCCGAGGCCAAAAAGTGCCAACGCGGTGCCGATCACCGCGAACATTCGCGGCCATCTCACGTTCGGTTCGAACTGTGCGATCGCGCCGGCCACGACGCCGCCGATGATAACGACCGGGATGACGAGGAAACCGAGTCCGTTCCAGATGATGAACACTGGGCGTTCTCCGAAACCCGGAAGGTCGGAAAAAGGTCGGAAATGCAACAACCCCGCACAGTTCTACCCGTGCGGGGTTGTGGTGTAAAGAGCCGGCGATACCTACTCTCGCGCTGGACGCACTACCATCGGCCCCGGACGTTTCACGGCCGTGTTCGGAATGGGAACGGGTGTTTCCGTCCGGGTATGGTCACCGGCAGGTCGGCGGGTCGC